>Ga0335078_10000125_pt1 | contig 131680 bp, 117 predicted proteins | sample Lox_Sample_32_FD_206711 | JGI IMG/M metagenome (GOLD analysis project Ga0335078, IMG submission 206711) | Soil microbial communities from Loxahatchee National Wildlife Refuge, Florida, United States - Lox_Sample_3.2 | ecosystem: Environmental > Terrestrial > Soil > Wetlands | place: USA... | reverse complement strand
CTCCCCTTCCCTCCTCAGGGCCTCGAGCGCAGCCTCTCCCTCCTCGACCGCCCTCGCGCGCGCACGCTCCCCCGCCTCCTCGGCCGCGCGCAGCGCCTCCCGCGACGCCTTCCGCTCGCCCTCGAGCCGCTCCTCCCCTTCCCTCCTCAGGGCCTCGAGCGCAGCCTCTCCCTCCTCGACCGCCCTCGCGCGCGCACGCTCCCCCGCCTCCTCGGCCGCGCGCAGCGCCTCCCGCGACGCCTTCCGCTCGCCCTCGAGCCGCTCCTCCCCTTCCCTCCTCAGGGCCTCGAGCGCAGCCTCTCCCTCCTCGACCGCCCTCGCGCGCGCACGCTCCCCCGCCTCCTCGGCCGCGCGCAGCGCCTCCCGCGACGCCTTCCGCTCGCCCTCGAGCTGCTCCTCCGCCTCGCGGCGGGCCGCCAAAACCTCCTCGCCGGCGCGGGCCGCCTCGGCGCGCGCGATCTCGGCCTCGGCACCGCGCTCGCGCGCCGTGGTATCGAGCGCCGCGAGTCGCTCCTCGAGTCGGTGCACCTCCGCTCCGGCCTCGCGCAGATCGGCCTCGCGCTCGGCGAGGGTCCCGGAAACCGCCTCGAGCTCGGCGGAGCGTTCTTTTAGGGCGAGGCGTACCTCGTCCTGCGACGTGCGCGCCTCGGCGAGGGCCTTCTCGCCGGCCTGCTGGCTCGCCGCCAGCTCCGCGACGCGGGCCCGCTCCGCTTCGAGCTCGGCTCTCAGGCCCGAGAGCGCCCCTTGCGCCTCACCCGCCCGCGCCTCGGACTCGGCGATGTGGGCCTCGGCCTCGAGGAGGGCCGAGCGCACCCGCTCGAGTTCGGCGTCGCGCGCCGCGCACCCAGCGTGGGTGCGCTCGACCTCGGCCGCCGCCCGGCGCGCCTCGGCGAGAGGGGCGAAGGGAAGGGTGACGAGCGCCATCCCGGCAAGGCGCGACGGCTGGGCGCCGCACACGGCGAGGTAGAAAGCGGCCTCGGGCGTCCCTCCGTGAGAACCGTCGACGTCGAGCTCCGGGGCTTCGCCCGCGGTCGAGGCGGGGGCGATGACCCAGCAGGCCAAGGGCGACTGGGTCGCCATCTCGACCACGTCGAACTGAGCGGACAGCGCCCCAGCGAAGCTCTCGTAGGAGGGACCTTCCGCGAGCGGGGTTTCTCGAGCCAGGGCGGCCAAGCCGCCCACCCCGGGCGCAGCGAGCGAAGTGACGAGGTATCCGCGGGGCGAGAGCAGCGCCCCGAGGGCGGCCAGGCGCTCGGGGTTCGTCGCGAGCGGTGCTCCGTCGGCCACGAGGACGAGGTCGAAGGCGTGCTCGGGCAGCTCCTCCAGCGCGGTCGACCTGAACTGCACAAAGGGATGGTGCGCGAGCTCGCCCGCGCGCCCGAGGCCGAGACCGTCGTCCTCGACCGAGAGCACCGCCGCCGCTCCCCGCTCGGCGAGATCGAGGGCCGAGGCCCCGTCGGTCGCTCGGGCGGCGCCGATCTCCAGGACGCGCCGCCCGGGCAGGAGCGGCTCAATGAAGCTGTACCGTGAGAGCAGATCCCCCGTGCCGTGTGGCGCGTAGAAGGAGGTCATGACTTCGCGGATGTTACACTGGTTTGGGGGGCCAGCGATGGCGCCGCCCTGGCTGCGGGTAGGGATGGGTAGGTGGCTCTCCAACACGCCCGATGGAGGCACTTGCCGCGGTCAGGGCGACTTGCCGCTCGGGGGCGGAGCGGGCGCGGGCGGGGCCTGCGCCGGAGGGGCGACCCCGCCCGCCGCTCGGTCCGTCCCGCCGGGCGAGAGCATGCGGCTCGCCTGGTAGAGCTCGTCCACGAGCGGGTCGATGCGCCGGAGGGTCTCTCCGGCGTCCCCGGCGTGTGGAGAGCTCGAGTCGGAGGTGAGGCGGAGCCGTTCACGCGCCTGGCGCAGCGCGTCGGCGCTCCGCTCGAGGAGCTGGCGGGCCTCGAAGAAGCCGGATTCGGCTCGCAGGTTGCGCAGGTCCTCGCGCTGGGCGGCCGAGATGCCCGCGAGCTTCTCGGCTCGCGAGAGCAGCGTGAGGGCCTCTTCCACCCGTTCACCGCGCTCGGAGGAGATATCGTCCCGGGCCCAGCGGGCCAGGATCTCGTAGAGCGCCTGATCGAGGCCGGACCGGTCGTCGAACACGCGCTCGTCGTCGAGCTTGGCGCCGGGCGGCGGCCTGAGCGGCGCGTAGGCCTCGGCGAGGTTCGGGTCGTCGGTCTTGAAGGTCTGCCGGCCCACCGGGAAGAGGATGCCCCTCTTCACGGAGAGGACGCCGTCTTCGTAGACGAGCGCGTACTGGCGGGCGTTGCGCTCGGCGAGCAGCCAGCCCACGAGCCCGAGCAGGACCACGATGGCGAGGCTCATGATCGTGGAGCGGCCGCTCGCCGGTTTGGCCCAGCGCTGCTCTTCCTCCTCCATCTCAGCTCCTCACGACCGCGATGTAGGGCAGGTTGCGCAGGCGTCCGTCCCAGTCGAGCCCGTAGCCCACCACGAACACGTCCGGGATCTCGAAGCCCTTGTAGTCGATGGGAACCTTGATGCGGGCGCGCGCTGGCTTCTCGAGCAGTGCACAGATCTTCAAGCTCGCCGGCTTGCGCGTGTCGAGGTTCTCGAGCAGGTACTTCATGGTGAGCCCGGTATCGACGATGTCCTCGACGAGCAGGACGTGCTCGCCCTCGATCGGCCGGGAGAGGTCACTCGTGATGCGAACCACCCCGCTCGTGGTGGTGCCGGCGTACGAGCTCGTTCCGATGAAGTCGATCTTGACGGGCAGGTCGATGGCGCGGGCCAGGTCGGCCATGAAGACGAAGCTCCCCTTCAGCACCCCCACCAGCTTGAGCGGCTTTTGGGCGTAATCGCGGCTGATGGCCTCGCCCATGGCCGCCACCCGCGCACGGAGCTGCTCCTCCGAGAGGAGCACCTCGAGCTTTTCCCCCGCCAACTTAGACATAGGCGTTGTTCATGATCTCGCCGAAGCCCCCGCCGCCCGGGACGATGTACTGGTGGTCGGTGAGACCGCGCTCCTCGTCCCAGCGCGTGCCGGGCACGGTGCGCAGGATCTCGGGCGAGGAGAGGCCGCGGTCGAGGCGGACGGCGTAGACGAGCACGTCGGGATGCTCGGTGGTCATGCGCCGCACGTACTCGGGGGTGATGATGAGGTGGATGTTGATGATGCGGCGCGGTCGGCCGGCCACCTTCTTCTTGTAGGTCTGGATGGCCTCGGCGAGGGAAGAGCCGGTCGCGCCCATGGGATCGGGAAAGAGGAGGTAGGCTCCCTCCACGTCGCCCCCGATCTTCATCCCCCCGATGCCGGCTCCCACCACCCTCTCGTCCTCGCCGAGCATCCGGCTCATGATGATGTGGTCCTGGCGCACGTTCTTCGGGTCGAGGGCCACGTTGAGCAGGTCGTAGACGGTCTGGGAGGGAACGGCCCCCGCGCGCGCGATGTTGACGGTGACCGCCCGCGCCCTTCGATCGAGCACCTCGCCGTGGAAGATGCCGGCTGGCGTCACGTCCACCATGCGGGTGGGCACGTCGGCGAGGACGCGCGGGAACTCGGCGTTCATGACGTCCACGAGCAACCGGGCGTAGATGTCCTGCACGAGCCGGTTGATGGCCGGCTGGATGGTATCCTTGGCGCACAGCTGCGCCAGCTGCGAAAGGAGATAGGGGTTCGACAGGACGTGGATGTTCGGCCCGTACCGGTGCTCGATCTCGGAATGCCGGAACGGTACCTTCTCGTAGAGCTGGTCGCGCACGGCGGGGCATCCTGCCACCCGGAGAAGGGAGCGGCAAGCGCAACCCTCTCGCGATTGACCCTCCCGCGGACCAGCAGGTAGATGGAGCGATGGCCGGTCCCGGGAGGCACCCGCTCGCGCGACCCCCGCGCGCCCCTTCGCTCGCCCCCTGCCCCCCCGCCCCGGGGGAGAGGCCCGACCCCCGCCACGGCGAGGACCCTCGCTCCCGCGCCCCTCGGGCCGTCCGGCCGTCGTCGCCCGCTCGAGCGCTGGCGCGGCCTCTCGCCCGGGCCCGAAAGGCCCGCTTCTCCCGGACCCTTGCGCCTCCCGTCCTCCCGTGGCAGGCCTCTTCGACGAAGACCACGTTCCTCGTGCCCCTGCTCCTCGGGCTCGCGGCTTCGGCTGGCCCGGGCCGCGCCGTCGGCGAAGCGTCCTCGGAAAGGCCGCTCACCGCGCTCCCCTACACCCCAGGGCTCGACCCGGAGGCCATGGACCGGGGTGTCGATCCCTGCCTCGACTTCTATGAGTTCGCCTGCGGCGGGTGGATGCGCCGCAACCCCATTCCTCCCGACCAGTCGTCCTGGGACGTCTACCGCAAGCTCGCCGAGGAGAACCGCCAGTTCCTGTGGGGCCTGCTCGAGCGAGCGAGCCGGCTGCCGCCCGGAGAGGGCACGGCGGGCGAGAGAAAATCCGGCGACTACTTCGCTGCCTGCATGGACGAGCCCGCCGTCGAGAGGCAAGGGGACGCGCCGGTTCGCATCCTGCTCTCCCAGGTCGCGGCCCTGCGCTCCAAGAAGGGCATCGCGCCGCTGCTCGGGAGGCTCGACCCGGCCTTGCCCGACGGGCTCGTCTTCGGCCTCTCGAGCGCGCAGGACGCCAAGGACGCGACGAGCGTCATCGGGCAGCTCACGGCAGGGGGACTCGGCTTGCCCGACCGGGACTACTACCTGCAGGACGAACCGCGCTTCCGCGAGGGGCGGGAGCGCTACCAGGCCTACCTGGGAAGCCTCCTCGAGCTCGTGGGGGAGCCGCCCGAAAAGGCGCGGGAGCACGCCGCCTTCGCCCTGCTCATCGAGACGGCGCTCGCCCGCGCCGAGCTCTCGCGGGTGGACCGGCGCGACCCCTACCGCCTCTATCACCGGCTCAGGCGCTCGCAGCTCGCCGCCCTCACCCCCCGTTTCGACTGGGAGGCCTACTTCAGGTCGGCGCGGGCCGAGCGGGTCTCTCCCATCGACGTCACCGAGCCCGCTTTTTTCCTCGAGGTGGAGACGCAACTCGAGGAGGAGCCCCTGGCGGTCTGGCAGGCCTATCTCGAGTCGAGGCTCCTCGACCTTTTCGGTCCCTTCCTCTCCCGCCCGTTCCAGCGCGCCCACTTCGAGTTCCACGAGGCCTTCCTGGAGGGCGTGCAGGAGGAGCCCCCGCGCTGGAAGAGGTGCCTCGCCTTCGCCGACCGCGACCTCGGCGAGGCGCTCGGCGAGATGTTCGTCAAGAAGGTCTTTCCACCCGAGGTGAAGAAAGAGGTGAGCGACCTCGTCCTGCGCATCGAGTCGGCCATGGCGGAGCGCATCCGGGAGAGCGACTGGATGAGCGAGTCGACCAAGAAGGAGGCCCTCGTAAAGCTCGGCCTCTTGCGCAACAAGATCGGCTATCCGGCCCGCTTTCGCGACTACCGTAGGCTCGTCGTCCGGCGCCAGGACTTCTTCGGAAACGTCTGGCGCGCCGCCCGCTTCGAGACCGCGCGCCAGCTCGCCAAGGTCGGCCGCCCCGTCGACCGCGACGAGTGGGAGATGACCCCGCCCACGGTGAACGCCTACTACGACGATCAGCTCAACGACATCAACTTCCCGGCCGGGATCCTGTTGCCGCCCCTGTGGGACCCGAGCATGGACCTCGCCCCGGGATACGGCAACACGGGCGCCACCATCGGCCACGAGCTCACCCACGCCTTCGACGACGCCGGGCGCAAGTACGACGGCCGGGGCAACCTACGCGACTGGTGGACCCCCAAGGATGCCTCCGAATTCAAGAAGCGCACGGCCTGCGTCATCGAGCAGTTCGGGGATTACCTCGCGGTCGACGACGTGAAGGTGAACTCGCAGCTCACGGTGGGTGAGGACGTGGCGGACCTCGGGGGCACCACGCTCGCCTACCTCGCCTGGAAGGAGGCCACCCGCGGCCAGATCCTCGAGCCGCGCGACGGGCTCACCCCCGAGCAGCGTTTTTTCGTAGGCAGCGCCCAGTGGAGCTGCGAGAACGAAACCCTGGCCGAAAGGCGGCTGCGCGCGGTGACCGACGTGCACTCGCCCGCCCGCTTCCGGGTGAACGGGGTGTTCGCCGACATGCCCGAGTTCAGGGCTGCTTTTGCCTGCAAGGAAGGAGGGCCCATGGCGCGCCGCGAGGCCTGCCGGGTGTGGTGACCAAGGTGAGCTCCAAGACGAACGCCTGCCGGCTGCTCGAACGGCTCGGCATCCCCTACGCGCTGCATCACTACGCGGCCGACGCCGACGACCTCAGCGCCGAGCGCCTCTCCAAAGAACTCGGTCGGCCAGCCGAGGAGCTCTTCAAAACCCTCCTCGTGCGGGGCGAGACGAGCGGGGTGTTCTTCGCGGTGATCCCGGTGGCGGCCCGGCTCGACTTGAAATCCTTGGCCCGCGCCTCGGGCGACCGGGCGGTCGAGGTGGTCCCGCTGCGGGAGGTGAGGCCGCTCACCGGGTACGTGCGCGGGGGAGTGACGGCCCTCGCCGCCAAGAAGAACTACCCCGTGCTCGTCGACGACACCTGCACCCTGCTCGAGGACATGGGGGTATCGGCCGGAGCGCTCGGCGAGGAGATCATCCTCGCCCCGGCCGATTACCTCCGGGCGACGGGCGGCCGGGCGGCGCCCATCACCGCATGAGAGGGCGAGCCACGAGCGGGGGAAGGCGCCCCCCGTCGAGCGGCACCGTCGCGCTGCGCGCGCGCGCCCCCGCCAAGGTGAACCTCCTCTTGCGTGTGGGACCTCGGCGCGCGGACGGCTACCACGAGATCGTGAGCCTCATGGTGCCGCTCGACCTTTCCGACGAGGTGAAGCTGCGCGTCGAGCTCGGCCGCAGGGGTGGGGTTCACTGCCGGGTCCCCGGAAGGCCCGAGCTCGGCGGCGCCGAAAATCTCGCGGTCCGGGCCGCCCTCGCCTTCAGGCGCCTCTTCCGCGTCGAGGACCGCATCGACATCCTCCTCGACAAGCGCATCCCGGTCACCGCCGGCCTCGGCGGTGGCAGCTCCGACGCGGCGGCCGTCCTGCGCATGCTCGCCCGGGCCTACCGCGTGACAGACCGGTCCGGGCTCGCCAGGGCCGCACTCGAGGTGGGCTCCGACGTCCCCTTCTTCCTCGGCTCAGGTCCCGCCTGGGCTAGGGGCCGTGGCGAGCAGCTAACCCCCGCCCGGGTAGAGCCCCTCCACCTCGTCCTCGTCTATCCGCGAGACCCAGCGCTCGCGATTCGGGCCCCGGAGGCGTTTCGCTGGCTTGACGAGGATCGGCCGGTCAAAGGCCGAGCGATCGAGGGCTCGCTGTGCCCGAGAAGGTTCGATTTCTCGACGATGGCCCAAAACGACCTGGAAGGGCCCTGCCTGAGGCGCCGCCCTGGGATCAGGCACCTCCTGGGGCTGCTTGTGAGGGCGGGCGCCCCGGTCGCTATAATGTCGGGAAGCGGCCCCACGGTTTTCGGGGTGTTGCCCGGTCGTGCGACAGCGCGCCGCACCGCAGGACATATGCTGGAGACTGGTCCGGACCTCGAGATCTACGCCGTCCGCACCTTGCAGAGACTTCCTGGGGTCTTCAGATGGACATCACCGAGGTCCGCATCTTCCCCGTCAGTGAAGAGAAGCTCAAGGCTTACGTGACCATCACCCTCGACCACTGCTTCGTGGTGCGGGACTTGAAGGTCATTCACGGCAACACCGGCCTTTTCATCGCGATGCCGGCCAAACGCCGCAAAGACGGCACGTTCAAAGACATCGCCCACCCGCTCAACTCCGAGACCCGCGAGCGCATGGAGCGCATCATCCTCGCCGAGTACGAGCGCGAGATGAAGAAGGGAACGGCACCCGCTCGCGCCACCGGAACCGACGAGTGACCTCGAGGCGCTAGGCTCGCGGACGCGTCGGCGTCCGCCCCTGTCGATCGGGGCCCGCGGGTTCAAAGTTCAAGCCTTCCCGCGCCGGGTGGGTTCCCACGCGATCGGCCTAGTCTTTGGGGGTTTCCTCCGGCGGGGTGGCCGAGCGAAGAGCTTGTCGGCCGCACATTCGCTGCAGGAGAAATAACTCCCCGATGTGAGAGCCTTTTCGGGGAATCCGTGAGTTCTGGTCACCGCGCGCGCAGAGCCTCTCGAGGGCCCCCTCGAAAAGACCGCCCGGGGTCGACGGAGTCAGACGCGTTCTGTATAAGGCGTGCCATCTCCGTCGAGCGCGTCGCGACGAGAGAAACGCTTGCAGCGGAACTGCGATGGTCCCGCCACCGGAGCCTCAAAAGCCATGGGAAACGGAAACGGCTACAAGATCTTCGCGGGCAACTCGAACATCAAGCTCGCCCAGGCCGTGTGTGCCCAGCTCGACCGCACGCTTTCCAAGGCCACCGTGGCGCGGTTCTCCGACGGAGAGATCCAGGTGGAGATCGGCGAGAACGTCCGCGGGGCGGACACCTTCGTCATCCAGTCCACCTGCACCGATGCCAATCAGTACCTCATGGAGCTGCTCATCATGATCGACGCGCTGAAGCGCGCGTCGGCCGACTCCATCGTGGCCGTGCTCCCCTATTACGGCTACGCCCGCCAGGACCGCAAGGTGGCCTCGCGTTCGCCCATCACCGCCAAACTCGTCGCCGACCTCATCGAGGCCGCCGGGGCCACGCGCGTCGTGTCGATGGACATGCACGCCGGTCAGATCCAGGGCTTCTTCAACATCCCCTTCGACCACCTCTACGCAGCCCCGGTGCTCCTCGACCACATGAAGCGCAAGTTCGAGGACCTGGGCGAGAACCTCATCGTCGTCTCCCCGGACGCCGGGGGGGTGGAGCGGGCGCGCGCCTACTCGAAACGCCTCGGTGCCGGCCTCGGCATCGTCGACAAGCGGCGTCTCAAGCCGGGTGTGGCCGAGGTCATGAACGTCATCGGCGACGTCTCGGGCAGGGTGGCCATCCTGCTCGACGACATGATCGACACGGCGGGCACCCTCACCAACGCGGCCATCGCGCTCGTCGACGGTGGAGCAGCCCACGTCTACGCCTACGCGACCCACGCCGTGCTCTCGGGCCCGGCCGTGGAGCGCATCCAGAAGAGCCCCATCGAGGAGGTGGTGGTGACCGACACCATCCCGCTCGGCACCGCTGCCCAGGCTTGCTCGAAGATCCGCCAGCTCTCGACGGCCCGGCTCTTCGCCGAGGCGGTCCGGCGCATCTACAACGCCGATTCGCTCTCGAGCCTGTTCGTGTGAGCCGCCGGGCGCTCCTCGGGCAAGGCGGCGCCCTTGACCGCGGGGGTCATTTCGGCTAGAAGCCCGCTTCCATTCTGGAATCCCCAGGGCCCGGCCTTCCTGCACGGGCCCCTTGGGCCGCAGGGCGGCCAAGTCCACTGGGAGGAAGCCATGGCGCAGTCCACCAATCAGCTCGCCGCAGAACCCCGCCTGGAGCGGGGCAAGGGCCCGGCCCGCCGCCTTCGGGCGAAAGGCCTCATCCCGGCCGTCGTCTACGGCCAGAAGCGCGAGCCGACCCACGTGGCGGTCGACCCGGCCGCCATCGTGAAGGCCATTGCCACCCCGCACAAGCTCAACACCCTCATCAGCCTGCAGATCGCCGGATCCGAGAAACGCGTGCTCCTCCGCGAGTACGAGGTCGACCCGGTGAGCCGCGAGCTGCTCCACGCCGATTTCCTCGAGGTGGAGCTCGGCCAGCCGGTGAAGGTGGACGTGCCCATCGTCACGACCGGCAAGGCGGAGGGCGTGGTGGCGGGGGGCATCCTCACCGTGTCGGCGCACGACATCGTGGTGGAGGCGCTTCCCGAGAAGATTCCGGTCGCCATCGAGGTGGACGTGACACCGCTCAAGATCGGCGGCTCCATCCACATCGCCGACGTGAAGGCGCCCGAAGGCGTCAAGATCAAGTACGCGACCAACTTCACGGTGGCGGTGGTCACCGCTCCCGAGAAGGAAGAGGTGGTGGCTCCGCCCGCGGCGGTGGTGGGTGCCGTCCCAGCCGAGGGCGCTCCGGCGGCGGGCGCCGCTCCGGGTGCGGCCCCGGGCGCCCCGGGCGCTGCCCCGGGCGCGGCTCCGGCGGCGCCGGGAGCTACCCCGGCGGCCGCCGCTCCGGCTCCGGGTGCGGCCCCGGCCAAGCCCGAGGCCAAGCGCGGCAAGAAATAAGGCTCCGTGAAGCTCATCGTCGGCCTTGGCAACCCGGGCGAAGACTACGCGCGCACGCGCCACAACCTCGGATACCTGGTCGCCGATCGGGTGGCCGAAGCCCTGGGCGCGTCCCGCCCTGCTCGGAAGTTCGGAGCCGAGATCGGCGAAGCTCGCCTCGGCGCGGGAGTCATCGCCATCATGAAGCCGCTCACCTACATGAACCACTCGGGCGAGGCGGTGGGGGCGGCCCTGCGCTACTACCGGATCGGCCTCGAGGACCTCCTCGTCGTACACGACGACCTCGAACTCGACCCCTTCCGCGTGCAGATCAAGGTGGGGGGCGGCCACGGCGGTCACAACGGCCTGAAGAGCGTCAACGCTCATGTCGGCAGCCCGGACTACCCGCGGGTGCGCATGGGGGTCGGGCGGCCGCCGCCGCGCGTCGACCCGGCCGATTTCGTGTTGTCCCGTTTCCCGCTCGCCCAGGCGGTGGAGGTGGAGGCGTGCGTGGCCCGGGCGGCCGAGGCGGCACGGATGGTGGTCGATCTCGGTGTGGTGAAGGCGATGAACCAATTCAACCGGCGCGCTGCGCCGGGGTGTTGAGGACGGGGGTGAAAAGCGAAGGGAACGGCATGGGGCCGTCCCGGCGCCCTCACCCGGCGAAGCTCCTCGCGGCGGGCGAACCGCCGCTTTCGAACCCGAGGGGAGTGACATGGCGGAAACACGCAAGCGTCTCGTGCGGGAGTACGAGACCATCTACCTGCTCAAGGCGGACACGCCGGACGACCAGGCGGACGAGCTGAAGGAGCGGCTCCGCGCGGTGGTGACGCGCGAGGGCGGCAAGGTCATTCGTTTCACGAACCAGGGCAAGCGCAAGACGGCCTTCCCCATCGCCAAGAACCCGAAGGCGGTCTTCATGCACTGCCTCTACATCGGGAACCCCGGCCTGGTGAGCGAGTTCGAGCGCAATCTCAAGATGATGGACCAGGTGACGAAGTTCCAGTCGGTCCGCCTCGCCGACGGCGTCGACTTCGATGCGCGCCAGGTGGAGCAGGACGTGAAGGTGACGGCGGTCGAGGAGGAGACGCGCCCGCGCGAGGATCGCTCCGACTACAGCGAGCGCACCGACGAGGCCTTCGGCGATGCCGCCGAGATGGGGGAGGAGTGAGCCATGGCACGTCCAGGTGAGAGCGGCGGCAAGTTCGGGGGCGGGTTCGGGCGCGGGGGTGGGGGTGGGGGCGACCGGGGTGACCGGGGTGACCGCGGCGATCGGGGTGACCGCGGCGATCGCGGCGGCGAGGAGGGCGGCCGGCGCGGCTTCGGACGGCGCAAGGTCTGCCGCTTCTGCGCCGACAAGACGCTCAAGGTCGATTACAAGGACCAGGGTCAGCTCAAGTACTTCGTCACCGAGCGCGGCAAGATCATCCCGCGCCGCATCAGCGGCAACTGCGCGCTCCATCAGCGCGAGGTGGCGACCGCCATCAAGCGGGCCCGCATGCTGGCCATCCTCCCCTACACGGTGGCGAGCGCCTAGGGAGACTCCATGAAGCTCATCCTCCGGGAAGATGTGGAACACCTCGGCAAGGGCGGCGACCTCGTCGACGTCAAGCCGGGCTACGGGCGCAACTACTTGCTCCCGCGCGGGCTGGCCGTGGCGGCGAACCCCAAGAACGTGCGCGAGCTCGACCACCAGCGGAAGATGGCCGAGGCCAAGGCGGCCAAGCTGAAGGCCAGCGCCGAGGCGGTCGCGAAGCGCCTGCATGACACGCCGGTGACGCTCTCCCGCAAGGTGGGAGAGCAGGACAAGCTCTACGGTTCGGTCACCGCTATCGATATCGTGGAGGCGCTCTCCGCACGCGGGCTCACCCTCGACCGGCGCGCCATCGACCTCGCCGAACCCCTGAAAACGGTGGGAGAGTTCGAGGTGGCCGTGAAGCTGCACCGCGAGGTGGTGGGCAAGGTGAAGGTGACGGTGGAGGCCGAGCCGAGCTAAGGGCGGGCTTTACCCTGCGCCGGTCCCGACCGGCACGCGCCCCCGGGTCCCCCTCGCTTTGGGCCCACCGGCCCGGCGAGGGTGCCCCGCCCCGCGGGGCCCTTCATCCACAGACAGTACTTCGACTAGGATGAGGAGTAGGTCGTGCCCCGAGTCGAAGGGTACGCGGCTTGACGTGAGGTGAATTCAGGCGATCCTCGGTCCCGGAGGGTTCGGGGTGGGGAGGGCGGTCTTGAAGTGCGATGGGTCCGGCCGCCGCGGGAAACCCGCCTCCCGGGCCCGAGAACGCCGGCGGGGCGGCCTCGGCCTTGAAGGTCGGGGAGGGTCGTTTTTTGCCCAGGGCCCAGGCCCCGTGCGGCGATTCGTCTTAACCCTTGAAATCTCGGCCGGGAAGCGTTCATATCCCCCCGCTCGAAGGATTCCGCCCTGGACCTGAACCGTGCTCGACTGGCTCCACAACGTTCTGTCACGCGATCTTGCGATTGACCTCGGAACGGCGAACACCCTCATCTACATCCGCGGCATGGGCATCGTCTCGAATGAGCCCAGCGTGGTGGCCGTCCAGCAGGATGCCCGCGGCGGGCGCCGCGTGCTCGCGGTCGGCAAGGAGGCGAAGGAGATGCTCGGGCGCACCCCGGGCAACATCGTCGCCATCCGCCCGATGAAGGACGGGGTCATCGCCGACTTCGAGATCACGGCGGCGATGCTCAAGTACTTCATCAACAGCGCCCACAACCGCAAGAAGTTCGTCCGCCCCCGCATCATCATCGGCATCCCCTCGGGCATCACCGAGGTCGAAAAGCGCGCCGTGCGGGAGGCGGCCGAGAGCGCCGGGGCCCGCGAGGTGTACCTCATCGAGCAACCCATGGCGGCCGCCATCGGGGCCGGCCTCCCCATCACCGAGCCCTCCGGCAACATGATCGTCGACATCGGCGGCGGCACCTCCGACGTGGCCGTCATCAGCCTCGGCGGCATCGTCTACAGCCGGTCGGTCCGCATCGCCGGCGACAAGATGGACGAGGCCATCATCCAGCACATCAAGCGCAAGTACAATTTGCTCATCGGCGAGCGCACCGCCGAGCTCATCAAGATGGGGATCGGCACCGCCTATCCCACCGAGGAAGAGCTCACCATGGACATCAAGGGGCGCGACTTGGTGGCCGGCGTGCCCCGCACACTGACTGTCACATCAAGTGAAATACGCGAGGCGCTCTCCGAACCCATCAACGGGATCGTGGAGGCGGTGAAGGTCACCCTGGAGCGCACGCCGCCCGAGCTGGCCGGGGACATCGCCGACCGCGGGATCGTCCTCGCCGGTGGCGGAGCGCTGCTCAAGAACCTCGACACCCTCCTGCGGGAGGAGACGGGCCTCCCGGTGTTCCTCGCCGAGGACCCGCTCTCGGCGGTGGTCATCGGCGCCGGGAAAGCCCTCGAGGAGCTCGACATCCTGAGGCAGGTGGCGGCTCACTCGTAGGCGCCCCGCCGCCGACGCGCCCGTCCCGGCCGGCTTTCCCCCTTTTCATCCTGGTCTTTGCAGCCTGCCGCGGGCGACGCCCCTCGCCCGTGCGGAGAAACGAGCGGGCCGGTAAGAGAGGTGTGCGCGCGAGGAGGCCGCACATGAAGCTTGCCGGCGTCGTCTTGGCGGCCCTGCTCTCGCTCCTCTTACTCTACTTCCTCCTCATCCGCCCCTGGTACGAGACCTGGGGCGCCACCGCCGAGGAGGTCGCGCGGGGCCTGCCTGGCGACGAGTTTGCCCCCGGGGCCCGCTCGGTCGAGACGCGCGCCATCAGCATCCGGGCCGCCCCCGAGGTCGTCTGGCCCTGGCTCGCCCAGCTCGGGCAGGACAGGGCAGGCCTCTACGCGTACCCCTGGCTCGAGGAGCTCGCGGGCTCGCGGGCGCCGGGCCGCACCCGCCTGCTGGGCCTGCCCGATCCACGCCCCGGCGACGCATTCTGGACTTATCCCCGAAGTGCGCGGGGCGGGGTGGTCGAGGTCCGAGTCGCCGCAGTCGAGCGAGGGCGCGCGCTCGTCTTGTGGGCCAGGGCCGCACCGGGCCTGCTCGGCGCCCTGCTGCCCCACGGCGTGTGGGCTTTCGTCCTCGAGCCCCGTACCGACGGCTCGACGAGGCTCTTCGTGCGAAGGCGGGCGGGAGACCCTGCTCACGGAGCGGGTCTCCTCGCCTGGCTCGGGCGGGCGCTCCTGTTCGACCCCCTGCACTTCGCACTCGAGCGCAAGCTCCTCACCACCGTGAAGTCCTTGGCCGAGGGACGTCCTCCTCCCCCGGCCTGGCTCGACGTCCTCGAGGTGGTGCTGTGGGGGGCCACCTGTGCCGTGGGGATCGCCGCCCTGGCGGCCATCCTCCTGCGGCGGCGCGCCTTCTGGCGACCGCTCTCGGCTGGCACGGCCGCGCTGTTCGTGCTCACCTTGCTCTTCTTTGCGAGGCCCCCCCTCACGGTGGCCGTGGTCCTCGTCGTCGGCCTGCGCGTGGTGCTCGCCTGGGCGCTCAAGGGGGAAGCGGGCCCTCTTCCCCGACCCGCCTTTTCGACGCGGAAGGGTCCATCCTGACGACCCCGGGTGGTCGGTTCACAACCGCCCGCAGGGGCGTCGGAAGGGACAGTGCCGGCACTTCGCCTCGCTCTCGAGCTGAGGGAAGCGCTCGAGGCTGGCTCGGTTCTCAAGGGCGTCGTCGAGCCGGCCCCGCATGGCGGCGATGGAACGGCGCATCTCAGCCCGGCAGGCCTCGAGCGCTTCCCCGTCCGCCGTGGCGCTGGCGCGCTCCCCACCCGCGCCCAGATAGACGAGCCCCCCCACCACCCGCTCGGCCGAGACCCCCCACTTCTGCTCGGCGTAGAGCGTGTAGATGGCGAGCTGGGTGCGATCGACCTCGCGTTCCCGACCGGTTTTCCAGTCGAGCACGTGGATGGCCCCGTCGTCGGCGGTGTAGGCGAAGTCGAGCGCCACCCAGATCTTGGTGCCCTCGAAGTCCCAGGCGTCGAGCTCATCCACCACGAGCCAGCGCTCGGGCGGAAGGCGCCGCAGCACCTCGAAGGTCGCACTCGCGTAGAAGCTCCGCAGCGACCCTTCGACCACGTCGTTCCAGATCCGGCGCCACTCCTCGTTTGGCACCGGCTCGCCATACTCGTGCTCGACGAGCCCGTTGATGTGGGCGGCCTCCCGCCAGTAGCTCTTGTCGCGCGAGCTCGCCCACTGGGCCCGAGCCCGGGCCCGGGTGCGCTCCACCACCTCCTCGAGCGAGCGGAATTGCCCGTTGCGCCGCGCCCGCGCGAGCAGGCTCTTCAGCGCGTCGTGAACGACCGAACCTGCCCATTGCCAGCGCGAGGACAGCTTCTTCAGGACGTAGAGCTCGCGCACCCGGGAGCCCGCCTCGGCCTCCCATCCGCCCCAGCTTCCATAGTACTGGTAGTAATAGGCGCGCAGGCACTCCTGAAACTTCTCGTGCCTCGACTTGGACCAGGTGAAGTCGTTCTCGAGCTCGGCCAATCGGCGCCCCGGGGGACCCTTCGCCCCTATTGAGGGGAGAAGTTTAGCCCGCCGGTCGGACAGCGGTGCGGCCAGGGAGCCGCCAGGCTCGAAAAGTCCCTGCGGATCAGGGGGATCGCGGCCGCCGGCCGGTGCCAGCCCGGCCACCGAGCGCCGTCTCACCGCTCGCGCCTTGGGGGCTTTGAACCTCGATCGCACCCAGGGGGAGGCCTTCGAGCTGCGGCCGCACCACGGCCGGATCGCACACCATGACCGTGATGAGCTGGCCGAGGTCGAGGTACTGCTGGGCCGCCCTTTGGACGTCCTCGGCGCTCACCTTCGCCACCCGCGCGGCGTAGGCGTCCCAGTAGTCGTCGGGTAGGCCGTAGACCACCTCCTCTCCGAGCTTGCCGGCGATGCCGAACGTGGTGGAGAACTCGGCGGGCAAGGAGAGCAGGAGGGCATTGCGTGCCACCGAGAGCTCGTCTTCGGAGACGGGAGCCTGCCGCAGGGATTCGACCTCGGCGATGAGCCCCCGGGTGGCGGCGCCGGTCACCTCGGTCTTGACGCTCCCCACGATGAGACTCGCCCCTGCGAGCTTGCGCGACTCGGCATGCGCGAAGATGCCGTAGGTGTACCCCTCCTTCTCGCGCAGATCGCGGAAGAACCGGGAGGCGCTTCCACCTCCCAGGATCTGCAGGGCGACCTCGGCGGGGACGTAGTCGGCGGACGACCTCACGTAACCGGGCATGCCCATGATGATGAAGGCCTGGGGCGTCGGCCCGGGCTTCGGAATGAGGAGAGCCTGGCGGGCCGCCGGCGGACGGGCGAGCGGGGGGACCGAGGGCGGCGGGGCGCCCACCCACGAGCCGAGCGCCCGGTCGAGCTTGCGCTTCAGGTCGGCCGCCCGGACGTCTCCCACCACCACGAGCTCGCTCCCCTTAGGCCTCCAGCGCTCCGCGTGAAAGCGGACGAGGTCCTCCCGCCGCATCGCTCGCACCGAGCCGGAGGTGCCCTGGGGCCAGTGACCGTAGGGGTGTTCGCCGAAGTACAGCTTCTGGAAGGCCTTGGACGCGAGCATCCGCGGCTGGTCCCGCTGCTCGAGGAGCGTGACGAGCCGCTGGTCCTGCACCCGGGCGAAGTCGGGCTCAGGGAAGCTCGGGTTCACGAGCACGTCGGCGAACAGGTCGAGCAGCTCCTCGAGGTGGGCGCTCAGCACCGAGCCGGAGAGCGAGGCCGAGTCGAAGCCGGCTCCGGCAGCCAGGTTCGCCCCGATGAAACCGAGGTCGTCCGAGATGCGGGTGGCGCTGCGCCGCACGGTGCCCTCCGTCATCATGGCGGCGGTCATGCTGGCAAGGCCCGGCGCCCCGGACGGATCGTGGATGGCGCCCGCGTCGACCACGAGGTAGAGGGAGAGGATGGGAAGCTTGTGGACCTCGACGAGCCGTACCTTGAGCCCGTTCGCGAGAACGAAGTGCTGCTGCTCGGGGAGCTTCAGGACCGGGAGCGAGGTCGGCAGCGGCACCTTGTCTCGGTCGCCGGGCTTGACGGTGAGGGCGAGCACCGGAGCTTCCCCGGCTGGCGCGGGCGGGCCCGACCTCACGGACGGAGCGCTTGCGCAGGCGGCGAGGACGACGCAGAGCGAGGCGACGGCGTGCGCCATGGCCTCCGGAGGCCTTGCCTTGGCGCTCATGGCCTGTCTCCCGTTCCCTGGGGGCGGGGCGAGAGGGTGAACTTCCCGGCGGCCGCCGCGGCGGAGCTCTTCGGGACGACGAAGAGGACCACCCGCCCTTCCGGCTTGAGGAAGGTGGCGGCCGCAGCGCGCACGTCCTCCGGCCGGAGCTTCCGGTAGCGACCCACGTCCCGCGGGAAGAAACCCGGGTCCCCGGTCTCGAAGTAATAGTGGTTCAAGGTGGCGGCCCGGCCCCCGAAACCTCCCACCGGCTCGAGACCGAAGATGGCTGCCGCCTCGGCCTTGTTCACCGCCCGCACGAGCTCGGCTTCGCTGGGAGGTTCCCTGGAGAGCCGGCCGATCTCCTGGTCGATCTCGATGAGCAGCCGCTCGAGGGTCTCCTCCGGCTTGGGGGTGGCGCTCACCACGAACATGCTGGCGAGCCGCTGCGAGCCCTGGTTCGCGAGCACGCCCTGCGCGATCCGCTCGTCCATGACCAGACGCTTCACCAAGCGTGCACTCTTGCCGTCGGTCAAGATCGAGGCCACGAGGTCGAGCGCGGCATCTCCCGGCGCGTACTCCCTGGGGGTCGGCCAGGCGAGGTAGAGGCGGGGCAGTTCCACCTCGTCCTCGAGGGTGACGCGCTTCTCACCGAGCAACGGTTTCGGGGTGGGGGCAGCGTGCACCGGGCGAACGGGGCCGCCTTCCGGCGGTGAGGGCGGAATGGATCCGAACCATTTCTCAACGAGCGCGCGGGCCTGTTCCGGATCGAAGTCGCCAGCGATGGCGAGAGAGGCGTTGTTGGGGCCGTACCAGTGCACGAAGAAGTCGCGGACGTCCCCGAGGGTGGCCGCCCGGACGTCCGCGGCCGCTCCGATGGGAAGCCAGTGGTAGGGGAAGTCCGGGTCCCACAGACGGTCGACCAGGGTGAGGTAGGCCGCCCCGTAGGGCTGCATCTCGTAGGACTGGCGTCGCTCGTTCAAGACCACCTCGCGCTGGTTGTCGAGCTTTCCCTGATCGAGGGTCGGCAGCAGGTAACCCATGCGGTCCGACTCGATGAAGAGGGCCATCTCGAGGGCGGTGGAGGGTACCTGCTCCCAGTAGACGGTCTGGTCCTCGCTCGTCGAGCCGTTGGCGGTCCCCCCCACGTTTTCGATGAGGCGATCCGCCTCGCCCTTGGGCAGGTGCGAGGAGCCCTCGAACATGAGGTGCTCGAACAGGTGGGCGAAGCCCGTGCGGCCCGGCTTCTCGTCCTTCGACCCGACGTCGTATTGGACCTCCACCCCCACGATGGGAGCGGTGTGGTCCTCGGAGAGGATGACGTTCAGCCCGTTCGGCAGCCTGAAGCTCTCGTAGGGGATGGAGGGAATGGGGGTCGAGGCGGCCCCGAGAACGAGGGCGAGGGCGAGGGCGGCGGTGGGCATAGCGCGCTTATAGAGGACGGTCGGGCCGGCGTCGACCGGCCGATGGGCCGGCCGGGGCGGCGCCTCCTCAGCTCGGTTCGAGCCTCATGCCCTTGGGGATGACCACGATGCCGCTCTCGGTGACGTGGTAACGCTTGCGGTCCTCCTCGAGGTTGAAGCCGACGCTGGTCCCGGCCGGGATGTCCACGTGCTTGTCGATGATGGCGCGGCGGATGCGGCAGTGCCGACCGATGTTCACGTTCTCGAAGAGGATGGAGTGCTCCACGCGCGCGTAGCTGTTCACCCGCACCTTGGGCGACAGGATGGAGTGTTCGACCTGCCCGCCGGAGATGATGCAACCTTCCGAGACCAGGGAATCGGTGGCCCGCCCGAGGCGCCCCTCCCTCTCGTTCGCGAAGACGAACTTGGCCGGCGCGTAGTTGTACTGCACCGTGTAGATGGGCCAGGCCTCGTTGTAGAGGGAGAAGACCGGTTCGACGTCGACGAGGTCCATGCTCGCCTGGTAGTAGGCGTCGAGGCTGCCCACGTCCCGCCAGTAACCCCGCTCGCGATCGGTCTGTCCGGGGACCCGGTTCTTCGCGAAGTCGTAGACGAAGACGCGCCGCCGCTGGTACATGCCGGCCACGATGGACTTTCCGAAGTCGTGCGCGCTGTTGGGATCCCCCGCGTCGCGCACGATCTCCTGCACGAGCACATCGGTGGTGAAGAGGTAGTTGCCCATGCTGGCGAGGCACTTCCCCGGGTCGCCCGGCATGGCCTTCACGTCGCTCTTGGGCTTCTCCACGAACCCCACCATCCGTCCCTCGGCGTCGACCTCGATGACCCCGAATTCGTGCGCCCCGCTCACCGGAATGGGGATGGCCGCCACCGTGAGGTCGGCCTTTTTCTCCAGGTGGAAGTCGAACATCTGGCGCACATCCATGCGGTAGATGTGGTCGGCCCCGAAGACGTAGGTGTACTCGGGCTCCTCGTCGGTGATGATGTTGAGGTTCTGGTAGATGGCGTCAGCCGATCCCTCGAACCACTTCGGCCCCACTCGCATCTGGGCCGGGACGATCTCCACGTACTGGTTGAGCAGCGCGGTGAGGCGCCAGCCGCGCTGGACGTGGGTGTTGAGCGACTCCGACTTGTACTGGACCAGCACCTTCATGCGGAGCAGGCCCGAGTTGGCGAAGTTGGAGAGGACAAAGTCGATGATGCGGTAGCGCCCGGCGAAGGGAACCGCCGGCTTGGCGCGCTCACGGGTGAGGGGATCGAGGCGCCGGCCCTCACCCCCCGCGAGGATCATGGCCAGCGTCTTCGCCATGCGTGACGGCTCCTCAAGATGGTCGATGCTAAGCCGCGGGGCCGGTGGGCGGCAAGACGCAGGAGAGGCCTTCTCGGCGGTGACCTCCGCGAGGCCCCGCGCTCGAGAGGAGGCCGCGAGCCCCTTCCTGCTCGAGCCCGCCGCGGGCCCTCCCAAAGCCCCTCGCCCTGCCTTCTGCGGCTCTTCGCCGCGGCGGCGCTTCCGTCCCTTGGAGCCCCAACCGGGTCTTCGCGCGGGTCCCCCGGCAGGACCTCAGCGCCGCTTCCGCCGCCGCGCGCCCCCCTCGATCCGGGCCGAGGCGGGAGGCAATAAGGCCGGGGCGTGGCCGGCCTCGTGAGCGAGAAGCCAGCGCTTCACGTCGAGACCTCCCGAGTAGCCGCCGAGTCCGTCGGCCGCTACCGCCCTGTGACAGGGGACGAGGATGGTGAGGGGGTTACGGCCGTTGGCGGCGCCCACCGCCCGTGCCGCCCGCGGGGAACCCAGCGCGGCGGCGATTTCACCATAGGTTCGAGTCTCGCCCCAGGGGATGCCGAGGAGGGCGCGCCAGACGCGCCGATCGAAGGCACTGCCCTTCATGTCGAGCCTGGGCAGGACGGGCGGCTTCCCGTGAAAGTAGTCGCGCAGCGCGCCGAGCGCCCTCTCGAGGTGCCGCTGCTGGGCCGCGGTGAGCGGCGGGCGGGGGTGCACCGCGGCGTTCGCCGCCACCCCGCCCGGCCGCAGGACCACCCCGCACACCCCGCGATCGGTGACCTCGACGGTGACCGGCCCGAGCGGGGATCGGTAGCTGGCAATGGCGGTCACGACCCCGCCTCCCGGGCCGTTGCCTCGAGCGAGCGCGGTCCCCCGGCGAAGCGCGCCAGGGTCTCGGCGATCTCGGAGTTCACCTGCCGCAGGAGATCGGCCTTCTCCCGGAAGGGGAGAAAGGCGCTCTTGAACCCCTGCACCATCAGCGTGACGAGGTCCTCGAGAGTGAAGCCCATCTGGCGGTGGGCGATGAGGAGTTCCTTCGTGACCGTCGTATCGGTGATGAGGCGGTTGTCGGTGTTGACCGTCACCCGCAGGCCGAAGTCGAAGTAGAACTTGAGCGGGTGGCTCCGCATGTCGGCCACCGAGCCGGTCTGCACGTTGGACGAGGGGCACATCTCGAGTGGGATCCGGTGGTCGTTCACGTAGTTGAGCAGGTCGCCGTTCTCCCGGAGGCGCACGCCGTGTCCGATGCGGTGCGCGCCGCAGTAGTGCACCGCTTGGGCGATCGATTCGGGGCCGTAGGCTTCTCCGGCGTGGATGGTGACGTTCACGTTGTTCTTGAGGATGAGCTGGAACGCGGCCTGGTGATCCTTCGAGGGATATCCCTCCTCGGCTCCGGCGAGGTCATAGCCGACGACGCCGCGGTTCTTGTAGGCGACCGCGAGCTCGGCCAGGCGCAGCGAGGTGACCGGATCGATGTTGCGGATGCCGCAGATGATGACCCTCGACTTCACCCCCACCTCGCGCTTGGCCGCCCTGAGCCCCTCCAGCACGGCGTCCACGATGGTGGTGGGCTTGAGCCCGCGCCGCGTGTGCAGCACCGGGGCGTAGCGCACCTCGAAGTAACGCACGTTCTCGTGGGCGCAGTCGAGGGCGAGCTCGTAGGCGGCCCGGTAGAGAGCCTCCTCCGTCTGCATCACGACGAGGGTGATGTCGAAGGCGGTGAGGTACTCCTCCAGGTTATGGCAAACCTGCCCCTGGTGCAGGGCTCGGGCGAGCCCCTCAGGCGTATCGGCCGGCAGCCGCACCTTCTGGCGCTCCGCGAGCTCGAGCACGGTAGCGAGCCTCAAAGAGCCGTCGAGGTGACAGTGGAGGTCGGTCTTGGGCAGGGCCCTTAGCAACTCTTCGCTCACCGGGGGAAGCGGTCCGGCGGGGATGGGTCCCTCGAGGATGGGCTGGGGCACGCAGTTATCATAGGCGCTCGGCCCGTACATTCATAAGATCGGGTCTTGGGGGTCGGGAGGCCTCTTCGCCTGGCGGCCTCGGGGGGGTCCCGGAGATGCTGAAACACCTCGGCGCGTTCCTGGTCCGGCTCGCCGTCTCCGCGCTCGTCCTCATGGCGGCGGTGGCTTGGGTGACCCCCGGGAATCCGCGGAATACGCTCGCCCGCGCGGTGCTCGTCTCCCTCTTCCTCGCCTTCGCGTCCTACGTCACGCTGGCGCGCTTTTTGTGGGTCCTGCTCGTGCCCTGGCTGCTCTACGCTTGCATCTGGCTCGCCACCATCATGATGGCGTACGGGCTCTTCTTCTTCTCGGCGCTCTTGCTCGCGCTGGCGCTCACGTTCCTGTCGTTCCTCGTCTCCCTCCTCTTCGGGTTGAAGGGCCTCTGAGAGCACGGGCGCGAGGCCTCGTTCACGGGCGACCTCGCGCGGCGCAACGGCCTTCCCGAGAGAGTGCGCCTCAGCCCTACGGAGCGCTGCCCTCCTCCGCAGGCGGGCAAGGCGGCCCTGCCTCGTCGGGGGAGCGGGGGCTCTCCTCGGGCGGCACGCGCCTCGGCAGGACCGCCGAGGGCGGGAGGCGCTCTTCCGAGGGCTCCGAGGAGCTTCGCCGCCCGAAACGGCGCAAGCCGGGGGAGTCTTTCCAGGTGAGGATGCGCACGGCCCCTAGCGCCCCGCTGCGCGCTCGGGGCGGGCCCGGGTCCTCGAGTGTGGGCGAGGCCGCTCGGCCTCGGGTCTGGAGGCGCTCGGCTGTGGGGCCACCCACCGCCGCGAGGAGGACCACCCGGCCCGCCCCGGGGCGCCCTGAAAGCCCTTCGGTCCCATCGAAGCCCGCGAGAGGGTTCCTCGTCACGCACATCGCTCCCCCCTGGCAGCCGTACGGAGGGTGAGGCCGCACCGAAGGGACGCACGGGCTGCCGGGACGTGACTTTCGCACTGCGGGGACGCTCGGGCGCGGGCTCCCGAGGCGCGAGCTCTTCAGTCCACGAGACCCTCGTCGCGCGCCGCGCGAAAGAGCTTGTCCTTCAAGCGTTCGAAACGCTTTCTCAAGGCCTGCTCGTCGACCGGTTCGCCGCCGTCCTCGGAGAGGATCTGCGCCACCTCGCGCCAGGATAGCTTTCGGTCGAGTCGCAAGGTGAGCAGCGTCTGCTCCTCGGGTTCGAGCTTTGCCCGCAAACGGTCGAGTGCGCTCGATTGGCGCTCGAGCTCCACGGCCGTGCTCGCAAAGATACGTCCGGCGACGCGGGAGGCCATGGTGGTCTCGAGGCGGTCCTTGCGACGCCGGTAGGGATCCCTCTTCTGCGAGAGCACGGTGCGCCAGGCCACCCGATAGCACCAGACCCGCAAGGAGGCCTCGCCGCGGAAACCGGCCAGCCCCCGCCAGACCGCCTCGGCGAAGAGCGAGAAGGCGTCATTGGCATCGCCCTCGTCGCGCAGGACGGCGCGCAGGTAGCCCAGGATCTCCGAGCCGAGCGCCTCGAGGACGGCGGTGGCGGCCTGGTCGCCCTGCTGCTCGGCCATGAGCGCGGCCACCTCTTCTTCGAGAGACATGCGCCGAGTGTACGACGCGGGCGCGGCGCGGCGAAAGCCCGCCTTCAGGCGCGGCGCAGGTAACGGGCGACGACGCGCTTCTCGCCGCGCTCGTAAAATGCCACCCGCACCTTGGCATCCGGACCGCGGCCGTCGCAAGAGCGTACGATGCCTTCACCGAGCGAGGGATGGACCACGCGATCGCCGGGGGCGAGTTCCCCGGCCGCGGCAGGTTCGTCATACTCGACGGTGAGTTCCCCGCGGGGCTTCTCGAGCCTTCTCCTAGGGGCTGGCACGGTCGCCCGCCCCTCGTGCCACCCATCCGCCTCGTCGAGTTCGATGAGCGGTTCACCTTCGAGGGCTCCCGGATGACGCCTCACGCGCGGGGAGACCGGGGCTCTCGCCGGAAGGCCGAAGAGCTCGGGCGGCAGGTCGGCGAGAAAGCGCGATGGTTCCTGCTGGCGGAAACCCGCTCCGCCCTCGCCGTAGGTCATGCGCCGCCGGGCCAGGGAGAGAACGAGCTGACGCTTCGCGCGCGTCATGCCCACGTAGCACAGGCGGCGTTCCTCGTCCTCGTCCGCCCTCCTCGCCTCCTCGGCCTCTGGGCGTCTCCACGGACGGGTGTAGGGGAGCACGCCCTCCTCGAGGCCTGCCATGAGGACGACGTCGAATTCGAGCCCCTTGGCCGCGTGGAGCGTCATGAGTGCGACGCGGCCCTCGGGGGTAGCGCCATCGGCCTCGCCCAGGAGCGCGATTCGTTCGAGGAAGCGGGCGAGCGGTGGAGTAGCCGGCTCGTCGGGGTCGGGGGCGGGCTTCGATGTGACCTCGGCTTCGTCGAACTCGCGCGCGGCTGCGAGCAGCTCGAGCAGGTTCTCGGCGCGCTCGATCGACTCGTCGGTGCCCTCCAGCCGAAGCCTCTCGATCATGGCACTCTTCTCGAGCACCTCCTGCACGGCTGCGCCTGCCTCGAGCTCTCCCACCCGGGCGTGCAAGTCGGCGAGGAGGTCCCGGAAGGCCACCAGGGCTTGGCGCGCCCTGGACGGCAGTTCCGGGACGAGATCCACCTCGCGCAGAGCGTCGAAGAGGGAGAGGCCCCGCTCCTCGGCGAAAGCCTCCAGCCGGGCGAGCGAGCGCTCTCCCACCCCCCGGGCCGGCCGGTTCACCACCCGCAAGAGGTCGAGGTCGGAACGCGGCGCGAGGGCGAGGCGCAGATAGGCCGCCGCGTCCTTCACCTCCGCTCGCTCGTAGAAACTCGTCCCGCGAACGATGGTGTACGGGATGTGCCGCCCGCGCAGGGCGGCCTCGACGGGCCGGGACTGGGCGTTCGTCCGGTAGAGGACGGCCATACCCTCCCAAGGGACACCGCCGGCGTGGTTCTGCTCGGCCGCCCGGGCGATGCGCTCGCCCTCTTCGTGCTCGTCCTGGCCCACGAGGAGGGCGAGCGGCGGCCCCCCCTCGCGGTCGGTCCAGAGCCGCTTCTCACGTCGACGGTGGGCCCGGGAGATGACGGCGTGGGCGGCCTCCAGGATGGGGCGGGTCGACCGGTAGTTCTGCTCGAGCTTCACCACCCTCGCCCCGGGATAGTCGCGGTCGAACTCGAGGATGTGGGTCACGTCGGCTCCGCGCCAGCGGTAGATGGCCTGGTCGTCGTCGCCCACCACACATACGTTTCGTGAAGGACCGCACAGGAGTCTCACCAGGCGGTCCTGGGCTCTGTTCGTGTCCTGGAACTCGTCCACGAGGATGTGGCGAAAGCGGCTCGACCAGCGCGAGCGCACGCCCTCGTCGCTCTCGAGCAGGCGCAAGGGGCGCATGATGAGGTCGCCGAAGTCGGTGGCCCCCGCTCGCTCGAGCGCCTTCTCGTAGCGCGCATAGAGGGCGAGCGCGGCCTGCCCTTCCACGTCGAGCTCCCCCGCTCGCGCCTCGCGCGCGCGCAGGGCCTCGTTCTTCCAGCGGTCGATGCGGGTGAGCGCCTCGCGCGCGGTGAGGGGCTCTCCTTCGGCGAGCCCCATCTCGCTCATGAGGCCCTTCACGAGGCGGAGCTGATCCTCCGTGTCGTAGATGGGGAAGGAGGGAGCAAGCCCTGAGCCGGGCTCGCGGCGCAGGAAGCGGGCACCGAAGGCGTGGAAGGTGTGGACCCACAACCCCTCCGCCGCCGGCCCGACCAGCGAGGCGAGCCGTTCCCGCATCTCCTGCGCCGCCTTGTTCGTGAAGGTGACGCACAGGATGTGCCAGGGCAGGACGCCGGCGTCCCGTACGAGGTGGGCGACGCGATGCACGATGACCCGGGTCTTGCCCGAGCCGGCGCCGGCCAGGACGAGAAGCGGGCCCTCGGCGTGCATGACCGCCTCCCGCTGGGCTTCGTTCAGGTCGTCGAGGACAGGGTCAGCCAACTTGGCTCGATACTATCCGAGGCCGGGCCGGTTCGCTCGAAGGCCCTCGTCCTCGAGGCTTCGCGAGCACGTGCCCGGCCCTCCTGACTCGTAATGTGAGAGGCGCGCGGGCGCGGGCCGCGCCATACTCGGCTGCGCCGCACGTCTCCACGAGGGGTCGAGCCGTGGGCAGGAGGAACCCGAGGCGTGGCACCATCCGTGCGCATCGTGGCCCTGGGAGGCCTGGGCGAAGTCGGCATGAACTGCCTCGCCATCGAGGCCGACGGCCGCATCGCCGTGGTCGACTGCGGGGTCATGTTCCCGAACGAGTCGCTCGGCGTGGACGTGATCCTCCCCGACCTCACCTGGCTTTTCGAGCAGGGTGAGAGGGTGGGCGCGGTCTACGTGACGCACGGCCACGAGGACCACATCGGCGGGCTCCCTCACCTCTTGCGACGCCTGTCGGTACCGGTCTATGCGCCCCGCTTCGCCCATGCGCTCATCGAGGTGCGCCTGCGGGAGGCGGGGGTCCTGGCAGACTTGAGGACGGTGAGGCCCGGTGAGGTCCACGGCGCCGGCGAGGCCTCGCCCATCTCGGCCGAGTTCATCGCGGTGACGCACTCCATTCCCGACGCCTGCGGCCTCGCCCTTCGCACGCCGCAGGGGATCTTGCTCCACACGGGTGACTTCAAGATCGACGAGGCGCCGGTGGCGGGGTGGGGGATGGACCTCGCGCGCATCGGCGCCCTCGGGCAGGCGGGGATAAGGCTCCTCCTCTCCGACTCGACCAACGCCGACCGCCGGGGGACCTCGCTCTCCGAGTCGGCGGTGGGCGCGGCGCTGGAGCAGGTCTTCGAGCGGGCACGCGGGCGCATCTTCGTCGCCTGCTTCGCCTCGAACGTCCACCGCATTCAGCAGGTGGCGCGCGCCGCGCGCGCCCTGGGCCGCAGGCTCGCCCTGCTCGGCCGCTCGATGGAGACCATCGTGCGCCTCGCCCTCGACCTCGGCTACCTGGAGCTCCCCGCCTGGCAGCTGTGCGCGCCCGAGGAGGCGAAGGACCTCCCGCCCCGCGAGCTGTGCGTGCTCACCACCGGGACGCAGGGAGAGCCCCGCAGCGCGCTCGCCCGCCTGGCCCGTGGCGAGCATCCCGACCTCGAGGTCCTCCCGGGCGACCTCGTCGTGCTCTCCTCGCGGTACATCCCGGGGAACGAGGTGGCCATCGGGCAGGTGGTGAACGATCTGACGCGGCGCGGGGCCGAGGTGGCCTACGAGGACCTGAGGCCCCTCCACGTCTCGGGCCACGCCCAGGAGCAGGAGCAGCGCCGCCTCATCGCCCTCGCCCGGCCCGCCTGCTTCGTGCCCATCCACGGAGAGTACCGGCACCTCGCCCGGCATGCCGCCCACGCGCTCGAGGAGTCCGTCCCGCAGCGCCAGCTGCTCTTGGACGGAGAGGTCCTCGAGCTCACCGACCAGGGCGCCCGGGTCCTCGAGGAGCGGGTGGCGGTCGGCCGCATCTACGCCGAGCGCGAGGCGGCGGCGGGCGAGATCGGGGAGCTCGTGGTGAAGGACCGACGCCTGCTCGCCGAGGCGGGCCTGTGCATCGTGGTGGTGGCGGTCGACCGGGCGAGCGGGGCGGTGGTGCGCGGCCCGGAGTTCTTCGCTCGGGGGGTGGCCGGCTTCGGCGGCAGCGAGGAGGCCCTGCGCAGCGAGGCGCTGCGCGCGCTCGAGGAGCTGACGCCGCAGGCGCGCGAGGTCCCCGGTGAGGTCCAGGAGGCGCTGCGGCTCGCCGTGCGGCGATGGTTCAAGCGCGAGGGGCTGCGCAAGCCCTCGGTGCTCCCGGTGGTGCTCGAGCTCTAAGCCAAAAGGTCGCGCCCTCCGGCGGAACGTGGGCGCGAGGAGGCCAGACGGACATGCCGAGCTTCGACGTTGTCTCCGAGCTGAGCGAGATGGAGGTCGAGAACGCCTTCAACCAGGCGAGCAAGGAGGTCGGGCAGCGCTTCGACTTCCGGGGCACCTCCACCACGCTCGAGCGCGACCCGGAGGGGAACATCCACATCCGCGCCAACAGCGAGGGCCGGTGCGAGGCGGCCTACGCCGTCCTGCTCGAGAGGCTCGCCAAGCGCGCCGTTCCCCTCTCCGGCCTCGACCCTCGGGAGGTCGAGCCGGCGGCCGGGGGCCTCGTGAAGAAGACCGTGCTCCTAAAGCGCGGCATGACGACGGAGGACGCGAGGAGCGTGGTAGCGCTCGTGAAAGAGTCCGGGCTTAAGGTCCAGGCCGCCATCCAGGGCGACGCGGTGCGCATCACCGGCAAGAAGAAGGACGACCTGCAAGCGGTGATGCAGAACGTGCGCGCGGCCCGACTCCACTTCCCCGTCGTCTTCCGGAACTTCAGGGATTAGGCGAGCAAGCGGGGCTCCCCTTGTGGCGGGGGCCCTTCTCGATTAGATGGGCGCCCCGTGACCCGCGTCTACATGCGAACCCTCGGCTGCCCCAAGAACCGGGTGGACAGCGAGGTCATGCTCGGCACGCTCGTCGAGGCGGGCTACCGCCTGGTCGACGAGCCGGAGGAGGCCGAGGTCATCGTCGTCAACACCTGCGGCTTCATCGAGAGCGCGAAGGAGGAGTCCATCCTCGCCATCGTCGAGCTCGCCGAGATGAAGTCCGCCGGTCGCTGCAAGAAGCTGGTGGTGGCAGGCTGCCTGGCGCAGCGCCACCCCGACGAGCTCGCCCGCGAGCTGCCCGAGGTCGATCACTTCGTCGGCACCGGCGCCTACCAGGACATTGCCCGGGTGGTGAGGGACGGGCAGGCATCGCGCATCCTCGTGCCCGATCCTGATTTCGTGCATGCGGCCACCACGCCCCGCGTGAATTCGCTCCCCTCCTACACCGCCTACCTCAAGATCGCGGAGGGCTGCGACAACGCCTGTGCCTTCTGCATCATCCCCGCACTGCGCGGCCCGCAGCGCTCACGCCCTCTCTCGGACCTCGTGGCCGAGGCCGAGGCGCTTGCGCATGACGGGGCGGTCGAGCTCTCGCTCGTGGCCCAGGACCTCACCGCCTGGGGCCACGACTTGCCCGGACACCCCCGCCTGCAGGCGCTGCTCCCCGCCCTGTGCCGGGTGGAGGGGATCCGCTGGATCCGGCTTCACTACGCCTACCCTCGCGACTTCCCCGAGGCGCTCGTGGAGGTGATGGCGCGCGAGGAGAAGATCGTGAAGTACCTCGACATGCCGCTCCAGCACAGCTCGGACCGGCTCCTCCGCGCCATGAGGCGGGGCCGCGACGTGCGCTTCTTGCGCGAGCTCCTCGCGACCTTGCGCGCCCGCGTTCCCGGGATCTCCCTGCGGACCTCGCTCATCGTGGGCTTGCCGGGCGAGACCGAAGAAGACTTCGAGGACCTCCTCGCCTTCGTGCGCGAGCAGCGCTTCGAGCGTCTGGGCGTCTTCGAGTACTCGCGCGAGGAAGGTACTCCGGCCGCCGCCATGGACGGGCAGGTCCCACGGGAGGTGAAGCGCGACCGCTTCGAAAGGCTGATGGAAGTGCAGCGCCGCATCGCCGCCGAGCAGCAGCGCGCCTTGTTGGGGCGCCGCATCGAGGTGCTGGTGGAGGGGGCGAGCGAGGAGTCCGAGCACCTTCTCGTCGGACGCCACGCCCAGCAGGCGCGCGAGATCGACGGCCTCACCTACCTGAACGAGATCGCCCTTCCGGGCGGGGAAAAGGCGTCGGTCTACCCGGGAGAGATGGTGACCGTCGAGGTGACCGACGCCTCCGACTACGACCTGGTGGGAAGGGTGGTGGCGCGCGAAGGGCGCTCGCAGCGCCGCGCGGCACCGCGAAAGCCACCCGTTCGGCGGGGCGGTCTCAAGGTCCTGTAGACGCGGCGAGGGTCCGCCCAGGGGACGCGACAGGCGCCCGTGCTCTAACCGCCCGGCGCGAGGACGCGGTGCACGTCCTTGGGTAGGTCGAGCACGAAGACCCGGTCCTCGAGTCCCACGTCGCGTTTGAGGCCCTCGAACACGACGGCGTTCACGTTGCCGCTGCCGTCGGTCACCTCGGTGGAGTTGACCACTCCTCCCTCACCCACGGTGAGCACGATCTGGGCCACCCGGGGGTCCGGAACGCGGGGGGTGAGGATGAGCCGTCCCGGCGCATCGGAGTTGCAGACGAACTCCCTTTCCAGGCTCCCCCGTCCAAGCAGGAAGGTGACGGCGGCGCTCATGGCGCTCGCGTCAAAGTGCGGGTCCTCGTAGACTTGGTTCTCCTCCGGCTCATACTGGACGAGGTGCGAACCGTTCACGACGATGGTCTTCTTCTCGGGCGTGTCGTAGTCCCAGCGCATCTTGCCCGGCTTCTTCACCCGCAAGGTCCCGCGCGAGACCTGGCGGCGCCCCCCCGCGCCATAGGTGTAAGTCTGCTGGAATCGGGTCTCGAGGTCCCGGGTGTGCTCGTAGAAGGCCTGCACCTCGCGGGCGAGGGCGGCTCCGTCGGGAGGTGTCGTCGACCGGGCGAGGAGGGCGAGGGCGAGGAGGGCGGCGGACATGGTGCCTCCTTAATATCTGGATCGGGCAAGCGTCGACCGGAAGCTCGATCCGAGAAGGAGCCGGCATGGCGGTTCTCGAGTTCTTCTACGACTTCGTGTCCCCATATTCCTACCTGGCCTCGGAGCGGGTGGAGGAGATCGCCAGGCGGACGGGCGCCGAGTTGCGCTTCAGGCCCTTTCTCCTGGGTGGCGTCCTCAAGGCCACCGCAAACACGGCGCCGGCCGAGGTCCCGCCGAAGTACCGCCACTTGAAGGTGGATGTGGGGCGCTGGGCGAGGCGCCTGGGCCTCGCCCTTTCCTTCCCGGAGGCCCACCCCTTCTCAAGCCTCCTCGCCATGCGGTGCGCGTTCGCCGCCGAGGGGATGGGCAAGCTCGTCCCCTTCACTCACGCCGCCTTCCGCGCGGTCTGGGTGGAGGGCCGGGACCTCACCTCGCCCGAGGTGCTCGCCGAGGTCGCCAGGGACGTCGGGGCCGACGGCGCCGCGCTCGTCGCCTCAGCCCCGGCCTACAAGCAGGCCCTCCTCGCCCAAACCGAGGAGGCGGTCCGGCGCGGCGCCTTCGGCGCGCCCACCTTCTTCGTGGGCGAGGAGATGTTCGTCGGGAACGACCGGCTCGACTTCGTGGAAGAGGCGCTCACGACCTCCGGTTGCGCTTGATCTCCGAGCGGGTCTGGGCGATCCTGCGCGCCCTCCATGCCCAGGCTCCTCCTCGCCTCGCTCGTCGTGTTCTTGGGCGCGCTCGCGGGTCTGCTCTTCTCCTCGTGCGGGTCGCCCTGCCAGGATCTCGGCTCCCGCATCTGCGGTTGCCAGCCCCCGGGGGGCTTGCAGGACGCCTGCAACACCACGGTGAAGAACCAGATCTCGAGCGGCTCCCAGCAGCCGAACAGCGCGGACCAGGCGCATTGCCAAGAGCTGCTCTCGACCTGCGTCGCCCCGAGCGATCCCTTGGTCCCGGGGCGGACCATCGACTTCTGCTACTTCCTGCAGAGCCCACAGGGCAAGTGCGCCTGCGGTCTCTCTCCGGCATTGGCCGACGGCGGTTGCCTCGACAGCGCCAACCTGGACGGGGGCACGACCGACGGCGGCAGCGACGGGGGCCCCTGACACTCTTCGGGCTCACCTCAAGAGAGCCCGAGGTATTTCCGCCCCCCGTCGGTGGGCGTGGTCCCGTTCTCGTCGAAATGCCCGGCGATGCGATAGCCGCAGGCAGCGCAAAGATTCCCCTCGAGCCGGTAGGAACGCACCGCGTGCCAGTCCCTCGTCACGACCGCGCGGCCGCAGCCGGGACAAAGGGTTGCCTGTCCTTGAAGGTCGTGCACGTTCCCGGTGTAGACGTAGCGCAGCCCGACCTCGCGCGCGATGGCCCGCGCGCGCGCGAGGGTGCCGCCGCTCGTGTGCGGGACCTCGAGCAGCTTGTAGTCCGGGTGGAAGGCGGTGAAGTGGAGCGGGACGTCCGGGCCCATGTGTTCGAGGAGCCACTCGGAGAGCTCGCGCGTCTCCTCGGGCGCGTCGTTCAGGCCCGGGATGATGAGGTTCGTGACCTCCGTCCAAACCGTGGTCGTCGCCAAAAAGGCGAGCGTGTCGAGCACCGGCTGAAGGTGGGACAGGGTGACCTTTCCGTAGAAGCCCTCGGTGAAGGACTTGAGATCCACGTTGGTGGCATCCATGTGCCGAAAGATCTCTTCGCGCGGCCCGGGGGAGACGTAGCCCGCCGTCACGAACACCGTCTTCAGCCCGCGCGCGTGGGCTTCGACCGCCACGTCGATGGCCCATTCGGCCCAGATGACCGGATCGTTGTAGGTGAAGGCGATGGCCGGGCAGCCGTGGGCGCAGGCGAGGTCCACCACCTCCTCGGGGCGGTAAGCTCGCGAACGGCGCTCGTCGAGGCGCGCCTTGGAGATGTCCCAGTTCTGGCAGAAGCGACAGCCGAGGTTGCAACCCGCGGTGCCGAAGGACAGCACCTTCGTCCCCGGGTAGAAGTGGTTGAGCGGTTTTTTCTCGATGGGATCGGACGCGAAGCCGGTGGACCGCCCGTAGGCCTGGGAAACGAGTTCACCCCCGACGTTCTGCCGCACGAAGCAGAAGCCGGCTTGCCCGTCGCGCAGGAGGCAATCTCGCGGGCACAGCATGCAGCGGACGCGCCCTCCCCCCTCGGCGCGCCAGTACCTCCCACGGTGCATGGAGCTCGTCATCACCCTGGCCCCTGTTAACCCACCGGGTGGTCGGCCAGATATCGGGCAAACGGGGTGAGCGCCACGTCCTTCACCACGCGGCCTCCGAAGCACTCCTGCAGCCGCTCGGTCGGCTGCTCGCCCTCGGCTCGAAAGGTGCGGCGGTAACCATTCTGGGGCAATCCCGGGCCGACGAAGAAGAAGGGCTCATCCGCCCTGGGCTTTGCCCCCCACAGGTCGAGTTGCGAGCGACGCTCGGAGGCAGGCCCCAGCCGACGAAAGCCACCGTAGAAAGCGAGCTCACCGGCGGCCTGATAACTATAGGTGAAGAGGAAGGGGTCGCCGCCGTCGCAGCCGAGCTCTTGGCAGGCATGCCGGGAGCGGGCGCGCACGTCCCGTGCGAGAGCCCGCCAACCGTGGAAGCGCTCCACGACCGCGGTGTCGGCGAAGGTCCCCGGCGCCCGCTCCACGCTCGCGAAGAGCGCGAGTAACCCCAAGGCCGCCGTGGAGGAGGCGATGAGGAGCGCGCGGGCCACCGCGCGGTTCCCGCGGGTGAGACGGACCCCGGCGGCGGCGGCGAGCCCGGGGTAGACGAGCGCCGGCCAGTTCGCCTCGACCCGGCCTCGCAGGGCCACGAGGGTGGTGACGGCGAGCGGGATGAGCACCGCTGCCGCCAACCTCTTCTCGGGGGAGCTTCTCGCGCGGACGAGCAGGGAGAGACCGAAGAGGAAGGCGACTGGCCCGCATCCCAGCACTTGCCCGGCGAGGTACTCGAGGAAGGAGCGCAGGCTCGCCCGACCGAGAAAACCGTGGGCGAGCTGGAAGCGCAGGGACTCGAAGTCGTGCCCGGCATTCCAGACGAGGCAGGGAGCGAAGAGAGCGGTGGCGAGGAGGGCACCGAGCCAGGGCCAGGCGGTGGCGAGTTGTCGGCGCAGGTCGCCGTCCCACACGGCGAGGACGAGCAGCGCCGGGGCGAGGAGGGCGGCCGTGTACTTGGCGAGGAGGGCCGTACCCAAGGCTAGACCACAGAGGAGGAAGCGCGGGCCCCGCGCCCTGGCGAGGAGCCAGAGGGCCGCGGTGTAGGCTGCCGTCAGCGGGGCGTCGGGGAGGGCCAGGCCGCCCAAGAGGTTGAGGAGCGGAGCCGCGGCAGCGAGGAGGGCTGCCCCCACCATGGCCGGCCCTCCTTCCGGCGACCCCTCCGGGAGCAGCTCTCGGGCGAGCAGGGCCGCGGCCGCCACGGTGAGGCCCCCCGCGCACCAGAACAGCAGGCGGACCCCGAGTTCGCTTCCCAGCCGCGGACTCGTGGCCGCGATGAGCCAGGCCACGAGGGGGGGATGATCGAAGTAGCCGGGGGCCGGGTGGAGTGACCAGAGCCAGTAGTAGGCCTCGTCCCCGTAGAGCTCGGTGCCCGAAAAGGCGAGCGCGCGGACCACCACCGCCGCGAGCGCGATGCCGCTCACGGCGAGCAGGGTTCGGCTGCACTTGGGCCGCACCGCTGCATCCTACCCGCTTCGCGAGGGGCGTCACGGTCTAGACCTCGTGCCCGAGGGCGCTCGGCCTTGCTCCCGCCTCGGCTTCACCCTAGAGATAACGGGCAGCCGGCGACGAGCAGGCGCCTTCTGGCGCCTCAAGGAAGCGCCGCTCTGGAGCGCGCGAGTACCGTGACCTTCCGAGAAGTCCTCGCTCAGCACGTCCTCGTCTTCGACGGCGCCATGGGCACCCAGATCCAGGCCCAGCAGCTGGCAGCGGCCGAGTTCGGAGGCAAGGAGGGGGCGAACGACCTGCTCACCCTGACCCGGCCGGATCTCATCGAGGCCATCCACGACCGGTACTACGCCGTGGGCTGCGACGTCGTGGAGACGAACACGTTTGGCTCCTCGCGCCTCAAGCTCGACGAGTACGGGCTCGGCCACCGCACCTACGAGGTGAACTTCCGCGCCGCTCTTCACGCCCGACGCGTCGCCGAGCGCCACAGCACCCCCTCCTGGCCGCGCTTCGTGGCCGGATCGATCGGGCCGACGGGCATGCTGCCCTCCTCGTCCGATCCCTTGCTCTCGAACGTCACGCCCGATGCCCTAGAGCGCATCTTCTTCGAGCAGGCGCGGGGGCTCATCGACGGCGGGGTCGACGCCGTCGTCATCGAGACCCAGCAGGACCTGCTCGAGCTGCGGGCCGCGGTGCTGGCGGTCGAGGCCTACCGGCGGGAGTCCCTGAAGGACGTCTTCATCATCGCCCAGCCCACCCTCCTCGACGCGAGCGGCCGCATGCTGCTCGGCACCGAGATCGGAGCGGCCCTGGCCGCCCTGGAGCGCCTGCCCGTCGACGCCATCGGCCTCAACTGCTCCACCGGCCCCTCCGAGATGCGCGAGAGCGTGCGCTATCTCGGGGAGCACTCGAGTCACTACCTGTCCTGCCTTCCCAACGCGGGGATGCCGGAGAACGAGAACGGCCAGGCGGTCTACCGGCTCTCCCCCGATGCGCTCGCCGATGCGCTCGCCGAGTTCGTGAGGGACTTCGGGGTCGACATCGTGGGGGGGTGCTGCGGCACGACGCCGCGTCACCTCGAACGGGTGGTGGAGCGGGTGCGGTCCCTCCCGGCGCACCGGCGTTCGAGGCCCAAGCCGGCCCCGGAGGTCGCCTCGGCCATGAAGGCCGTGCCGCTCGACCTCGAGCCGCGACCGCTCATCGTGGGCGAGCGCGTGAACACCCAAGGGTCTCGCAAGGTGAAGGAGCTCCTCCTCGCCGACGACTACGCCGGGGTCCTCCAGATCGCGCGCGGGCAGGTGGAGGGCGGCGCTCACGTCCTCGACGTCTGCGTGGCCCTGAACGAGCGCGAGGACGAGGCGGCCCAGATGCGGTCGCTCGTGAAGCTGCTCGCCCAGAGCGTCGAAGCCCCCCTCATGATCGATTCCACCGAGGCCGACGTCGTCGAGGCCGCCCTGAAGACGCATCCCGGGCGCTGCATCGTCAACTCCGTGAACCTCGAGAAGTCGGGGGAGCGGGTGAAGAAGGTGCTGCCCCTCGTGCGCCGGTACGGGGCGGCGGTGGTCGCCATGACCATCGACGAGCGGGGGATGGCCCAGACGGCCGAGCGCAAGGCCGAGGTGGCGCGGCGGCTCGTGGCCATCGCGCTCGAGTACGGCCTACCCCCGGAGAGCCTCATCTTCGACCCTCTCACCTTCACGCTTGCCACCGGCGGCGAGGAATACCGGTCGAGCGCCCGGGAGACGCTCGAGGGGATCACCCGCATCAAGCGGGAGAACCCCGGCGTCTTCACCTGCCTCGGCGTCTCCAACGTGAGCTTCGGACTCTCGAGGCCGGCTCGCGAGGTGGTGAATTCGGTCTTCCTCTACCACGCGGTTCGGGCGGGGCTCGACCTCGCCATCGTGAATCCGAAGGACATCCGCGGTTACCAGGAGATTCCGGCCGTGGAGCGGGAGCTCGCCGAAGACCTCGTCTTCGATCGGCGCCCCGATGCCCTGACCCGGCTCATCGGTCACTTTTCCGGCGTGGCGAGCCCGGCCGAGAGGCCGGTCGAGGCCCTCTTCGCCGGCAAGAGCAGCGAGGAGCGCATCCATCTGCAGATCCTGCACCGCCGCCCGGAGGGCATCGAGGCGCTCATCGATGACGCCCTCACCCGGGCCGATCCGGTGGAGGTGCTGAACACGGTGCTCCTGCCCGCCATGAAGGACGTGGGCGATCGGTTCGGCGCCGGCGAGCTCATCCTGCCCTTCGTGCTCCAGTCGGCCGAGGTGATGAAGCGGGCGGTGGCCCACCTCGAGAAGTTCCTCGAGCGGGTGGAGGGATCGAAGAAGGGGAAGGTGGTGCTCGCCACGGTGTACGGCGACGTGCACGACATCGGGAAGAACCTCGTGAAGACCATCCTCGCCAACAACGGCTACGAGGTGTTCGACCTCGGCAAGCAGGTACCGGTGGCGACCATCATCGAGAAGGCGGTCGAGGTGGACGCCGACGCCATCGGGCTTTCGGCCCTGCTCGTCTCCACCTCGAAGCAGATGCCCTATTGCGTCGCCGAGCTGTCGCGCCGCAACCTCTCCTTCCCGGTCGTCATCGGCGGCGCCGCCATCAACCGCAAGTTCGGCTATCGAACCCTCTTCCTGCAGGACAGGTCACCCTATCCGGGCGGCGTCTTCTACGCCCGCGACGCCTTCGAGGGGCTCAAGATCGTGGAGCAACTGAAGGACACGACCCGGCGCGAGGCCCTGCGCTCGGACGTGCTGCAGAAGGCGCTCGCCCACCGCGACGCGCCAGCCGCGGCCGCCCCCGCCGCGAGCGAGAACCGGCGCAGCGCGGTGAAGCGGGTCCCGAAGCCACCCGCGCCGCCCTTCTGGGGGAAGAGGGTCGTGCCGGCCGGCGAGGTGAAGCTCGCCGAAGTCTGGCCCTTCCTCGACCTCACCGAGCTCTTCAAGCTGCAGTGGGGCGTGCGCACCAAGGACAAGGCCGAGTACGAGCGGCTGGTCCGGGAGGAGTTCGGCCCGCGGCTCGAGACCCTGAAGGGCGAGGTGGCCGCACGAGGCTGGCTCACCCCGCGCGTCGTCTACGGCTACTTCCCCTGCCACGCCGAGGGGAACGACCTCGTGGTGCTCGATCCGGCCCACCGCAAGGCACCGCTCGGCCGGCTCACCTTCCCGCGCCAGCCCGACGAGCGGCGTCTGTGTCTCGCCGACTACTTCGGCGAGGAGCCGGGCTCGGACGTGGTGGCCTTCCAGGTGGTGACCGTGGGGCCGGAGGCCACCCGCCTGGCCGAGATCTGGCAGGAGCAGGGAGAGTACAGCCGCGCGCTGTACCTGCACGGCCTCGCGGTGGAGACCGCCGAGGCCTTGGCCGAGTACTGGCACCGGGTGGTGCGCCGCGAGCTCGGCCTCTCACCCGAGCAGGGCAAGCGCTATTCCCCCGGTTACCCCGCCTGGCCCGAACTCGTCGACCAGCAACAGATCTTCCGCCTGCTCGATCCCGAGCACACCATCGGTGTCTCGCTCACCCCGGCCGACCAGATGGTGCCCGAGCAGTCCACCTCGGCCATCGTGGTGCATCACCCGGAGGCGATCTACTACACGGTGCGGGGCACGGGCATGGCCGCGGCCAGCTAGGTTCCCCAGGCCACGCCCGATCGGGCGTGGCCCCGTCTTCCTGGCGTCGGCCTCCCGCGTCTTTCCACATTCCATCCACAGGGCTCTGACCCCCAACTCGCAGGGATGGTCGCGTGGAATTCCGACATCGTCCACCGGGCCCTGCACAGCCGGCGTCGGACCTCGCAGCTAGGATGCGGGGCCTTGATGAGCGAGCAAGAACTCACCCGCCGGGGCGGGGCGGTGCCGGCCTTGCAGGCTCGTCCTTCACGAGAGTTGCCCCACAACATCGAGGCCGAACAGGCGGTGCTGGGCGCGATCCTCATCGAGGAGACCGCTTTCGACCTCGTGGCGGACCGGCTGCGGGCGGACGACTTCTATCTTCACGCACACCAGCTCATCTTCCAGGCCTGCACCGACCTCGCCCAGGAAAAGCAGGCCATCGACCCCGTCCTTTTGCACCAGCGTCTCGAGGCGAAGGGCCTGCTCGGCCCGGCCGTCCCGCGCGACTTGCCATTCGCCCTCGCCAAGGGGCTCGGCACCGCCGCCAACGTCCGCCACTACGCGAGCATCGTGGCGGAGCTGGCCCGGGTCCGCCGCGTCCAGCTCGTCGCCCAGGCCGTGCTCGCCCGCGGCTACGAGGCCGGCGCGAGCGTCCAGGAATTCCTGGAGACCGCGCAGCAGGAGATCTTCGCCGCGGCCCAGGGACGGACCACCGACACCCTGAGGCTCATCCACGAGCCGATGGTGAAGGCCATCGAGAGCATCGACGCCATCCAGGCCCGGGTCCGGGCCGGCGAGAGCACCCTCACCGGCGTTCCCACCGGTATCCAGGCGCTCGATCAGAAGCTGCTCGGCCTACAGCCCGGGGCGCTCATCGTGCTCGCCGCCCGCCCCTCGGTCGGCAAGACCGCCCTCGCCCTCAACATCAGCACGCATGCGGCGGTGAAGGCGCAAAAGCGCGTGGCCATCTTCTCGCTGGAGATGCCCTCCGAGCAGCTCGCCATGCGCATCCTGGCCGCCGAGGCGCGCCTCGACTTCTGGCGGCTCAGCCAGGGGCTTTTGAACCCGGCCGACTGGGATCGCATCATGACCCACGGCGACCGCATCGGCGCCTCGCGCATCTGGCTCGACGACAACTTCGTGCTCTCCCCGGTCGAGCTGCGCGCCAAGTGCCGCAAGATCAAGCGCGAGGGCGGCCTCGACCTCGTGGTGGTGGACTACCTCCAGCTCATGAATGCCCCGGGCGCCCAGTCGCGCGAGCAGGAGATCGCCATCATCAGCCGCTCCCTGAAGAGCCTGGCCAAGGAACTCGACGTCCCCATCCTGGCTCTCTCCCAGCTCAACCGGAGCGTGGAGAAGCGCAAGGGCGAAGCCCCCATGCTCTCCGACCTGCGCGAGTCCGGGGCCATCGAGCAGGACGCGGACGTGGTCATGTTCCTTCACCGTCCGGACGAGAAGGAGGGGGAAAACTCCCAGCGGGTCGAGGTGCAGGAGATCGAGCTGCACATCGCGAAGCAGCGCCAGGGACCGACGGGCGTCGTCGACCTCGTCTTCTTCAAGACGAACACCTTCTTCGCCGAAAAGCAGCGGGGCAGCCAGGCTTCTTGAGCCGAAGGGGCGACGCGACGCCCCCTAGCCGCGAAGGCGCCCTTCGAGGTCGAGGTACCGCTCGACGTAGCGCTTGGCGGCGCGCACCGCCTCGGGGAGCGTCGCCCCTGCGGCGAGGAGCCCGGCGATGGCGCTCGAGAGCCGGCAACCGGTACCACGCGCCGTGAAGGGCCGGCGGCGGCCTTCGAAGCGGCGCACCTCGCGCCCGGTGACAAGCAGGTCGACGGGCGCTCCGCGGCGGTGTCCCCCCTTCACGAGCACGCCCCGCCCGCCCAGGCTGCGCGCGGCCTCCACGGCGTCATCCTCCCGGCAGAGGCTCCCGGGGGCGGCCCCGGAAAGGACCTCGAGTTCAGGCCAGTTCGGCGTGATGAGGGTGGCACAGGCGAAGAGGGGGGCGAGCAGGACCGCGGCAGGCCGACCGCGCGCATCGGCGAGGAGCGGCAGGCCGGCGCTCGCCTTCAGCACCGGGTCCACCACGAGCGGGAGCCCGGAGAGTCGACCCCGGCAGAAGGTCGCCATGGCCCTCGCCACCTCCCCGCTCCCCAGCATGCCCACCTTGACCGCCGCCGGGCGATCTCTTCTCCCGGCGAGGAGACCCTCCACCTGCCTCTCGAAGAGCGATCGCGACACCGCCTGGTAGCCGAAGGCGCCAGCCGGCCCCTGGATGGTGAGCGCGGTGGCCACCGCCTGGGCCCGCGCTCCCACCGCGCGCAGCGCCTCGGCGTCGGCGAGGAGGCCGGCCCCGCCGGTGGGATCGAGGCCGGCGGCCACCAGCACCACCGGGCCATGCCCAGGGCGCGCCCTGCTCACCGGCGCAGGTCCTCCGCCGCCTGGACGAGACCGCGGAAGAGCCCGGCCTGGCGCGGGTCGAAGGCGGCTGCGCGCTCCGGGTGCCACTGCACGCCGACGGCGAAGGGGAGGTCGGGCAGCTCCAGGGCTTCCACCACGCCGTCCTCGGCGCGCGCCGAGATGAGCACGCCGTCCCCGGCGCGGCGCACCGCCTGGTGGTGGGTGGAGTTCACCTCGAGCGGCCCTGGCCCGACGAGCCTCGCGAGGAGCGAGTCGCGCACGATCTCGACTCCGTGGCTGGGCTCGTCCTTGGGCAATCCCTGGGTGTGATTGCGGATGCCGAGGTCTTCGGAGAGGTCCTGGTAGAGCGTCCCACCCCGAACCACGTTCATGAGCTGCATTCCGTTGCAGATGCCGAGCAGCGGGATGCGGCCCACGAGCGAGGCCTCGCAGAGGGCCCACTCGAAGGAGGTTCGCCCCGCCTTCACCACCCCACAGCACGGCCTTCGCGCTTCGCCGTAGCGCTCGGGCTCGATGTCGAAAGCGCCGCCGGTGAGGACGATGCCCTGGCAGAGGGCGAGGTAAGCGCCGGCCGCCTCGGCGTCGCCGTAGGCGATGGGAACCGGGAGGCCACCCGCTTCCAGCACGGCCACCGCGTAAGCGCGGGCGAGTTCGTAATTCTGGGTCTGGTCGTCGAAGTCGAGGGTGAGGCCGATGCACGGGCGTCTCATCGATGTCTCCTCGCGGAGGCCGGGGCCGGCCGCGCCCAAGGAAGGGATTCCATGCGCGGACGGGGCGTTTTCGGCGCGGGCACCGCCCTCGCCGGTGCGAGGCCGGTGCGCAGCCACACCGGCTCGGCCGTGCGAGCCCGACCCGAGCCTTCGGGCTCGTCGCCTAACACGCGCTTGACGCGGCGGCAAGCACGCGCGTATTTTCCCGGCCCTTTCCTTGCATTCCCCCGGGTGACCATGGCCGACAACATCGCACCGAAGCTCGTCGACAAACGCGTCGTGAACCGGTACCTCAAGAAGAACCTCGTCGACGAGAAGGAGTACGAAAAATACGTGAGGTCGCTTCCCGATCTCGCCGATCAAGCGGTCCCCATCGAGAGCGATCTCGACCAGGACCTCGACGAGCCGGTCGCACCGGCCCCCCCCCAGGCGGACGGAGCACCGAAGGAGGGCTAGACGTGGCGGCGAGCCTCCTGCTCGCTCTGGCCGTCGCCTCGGTCCCCGGCCCGGCCACCCCGGGCGTCCTGCCCAGCGCACCGCCGACCAGCCTCGCGGCGCGACGCACGCCGATCGTCTCGGCCGTGGAGCGGGTGCGGGCGGCGGTGGTCAACGTCGCCGCTGAAGAACTCGTGCGGATGCGCGTGCCCTCGGGTCCGGGAGACTCGATGGCCGAGATGCTCTTCGGGGACCTGTTCGAAGAGCCACGCTACCGCAGGGGATATCAGGTCACCTCGCTCGGTTCGGGTGTGATCGTGTCTCCGGAAGGATACGTCCTCACCAACAACCACGTGGTCGAGCGGGGAGCACGCTTCCGGATCCAGCTCCTCGACGGCCGTGAGCTCGGCGCGAAGGTGGTGGGGACCGACCCCTCCTCGGACCTGGCGGTCTTGAAGCTGGAGACGGCCGAGAAGATGCCCTTCATTGCCCCCGGCCGTTCGGACGACCTCCTCATCGGCGAGACCGTCATCGCCATCGGCAATCCCTTCGGACTCGCCAATACGGTCACCACCGGGGTGGTATCGGCCGTGCACCGCAACTTCAAGGCGGGCGATCGCACCCTCTTCGACTTCGTACAGACCGACGCCTCGATCAATCCCGGCAACTCGGGCGGCCCCTTGCTCAACATCGAGGGGCAACTCATTGGGGTGAACACCGCCATCCTGGGGGAGCGGAGCGCCGGCATCGGCTTCGCCATCCCCATCGACCGGGCCAAGCGGGTGGCCGAGGACCTCATCGAGCACGGGGAGGTGCGCGAGGGCTACACCGGCCTCGAAGTCGACGACTCGGAACCTTCCGAGCCGGGTGCCCAGAAGGGCGCCCGGGGCGTGGCAGTGGCCTCGGTCGAGCCGGGCTCGCCGGCCGCGGTGGCCGGTCTGCGGGCCGGCGACCGCGTCGTCTCCATCGACGGCCAGCCGGTGGAGAGCAAGGAGGAGTACCGCTTCCGGGTGCGCGACGTTCCGGTCGGGGGTTCGGTCCGGGTGGAGGTGCGGCGAGGCCGCGAAAAGCTCGTCGTCCCCCTCCGTTCCGTCGAGATCTCGCCGGAGAGCCTCGACCGGATCCTGTTCAGGCGGACCGGCATCGAGGTGGGCGAGGCCTTCGTCTCGGGTCAGCGCTGCCTCGTGGCGAAGAGCATCCGCCGGGGCAGCCCGGCGGCCCGGGTGGGCCTCGCCTCCGGAGATATCATCCGCGAGGTGAACTCACGTGAGGTGTCGAGCTTGGCCGAGTTTCGCCGCGTGGCCGCCCGCGCCCGCCGTTCGGGCGAGCTCGTCCTGCTCGTGCAGCGCGGGTTCGCCGCCGAGCGCATCGCCTTCGATCTCGATTAGCGCCTGGCGCGCTTTATGGGAGGTTTCCATGACCGACGAGAAGAAATCGGCGCCGTCCATCGACTTCTACACCTTCTGCCTGTCCCTCGGTTCATCGGCCTTCGTGCACCTCGGCGACGCACCTCACCCGGAGTCGGGCGAGGCCCGCGCCAATCTCGTGCTCGCCCACCAGACCATCGACATCCTCGGGATGCTGCAGGACAAGACCAAGGGGAACCTCACCCAGGAAGAGGCGCGCTTCCTCGACAACCTGCTCGTCGACTTGAGGCTGCGCTACGTGGCACGCTCGTCGGGCACGGACAAGACCTCCGGGGAGTGAGGGCGAGCGGGCGCCCGGAATTTCACAGGCCGGCCTCGACGAGCTCCTCGGCCAGGCGCCGGATGAGCTCGCGTCGCACCACCCGGCGCGTTCGGGAGAGCGCATCCGGGTCGTGGCGTCGCACGCGGCGGGCACGTCGCGCCACCTCGACCACCCAGGCGATGCGCCGGCTGTCGAGATGGGGAGCGCGGCCGCTCCCCGGCTTCACGAAGAAGGACAGGCCGCGATGGGCGAGGATGCGATAGAGCGCGCGACGCGCCTCGGCACAGAGGGAGAGATCGACGACGGTAGGCACGGCGGCCATCTCTAGGATCGATCGGACCACCGATCCATTTTTCTCACCGCGCGGCCAGGAACTTTACTTTTTCGGCCCGGGCCCCCGCCCGGCGTTCGGGGCTCGCTCCCAGGCCTTGCGGGTGGTGTGCTCGCGCCAGCGCCGCACCGAGGCGGCGCTGGCCGCTCCTCGCCCTCCCGTTTCGATCGTCTTGGCGAAGACGGTCGAGCGCGGCCCGAGGCGCCCACCTGGCCCGAGCCGGCCCGTGCGCCGGAGCGCTTCCTCAACGAACGGTCGATTCACGGGATCGGCGAAACGCAACAGCGCCTTCTGCATCCTCTTGGCGCGCAGGCCGCGTGGCACGTAGACCTTCTTCCCGCTCAAGGGGTGAAAGCCCGAGTGGTACATGTCGGAGGACAAGGTCATGGGCGTGGGGGTGAAATCCTGGACCTGGCGAGGCCGCCAGCCGTTGTCCCTCAGGTACTCGAAGAGCCTCACCGCGTCCTCCAGCGTGCACCCAGGGTGAGAGCTGATGAAGTAGGGGACGAGGTATTGCTCCTTGCCCGCGGCACGCGAATGGCGCGCGAACTCCCCGCGAAACCGCTCGAAGGCCTCGATCCCTGGCTTCTTCATGAGGTGGAGCACGCCCTGCGACGTGTGCTCCGGCGCCACCTTGAGCTGGCCCGAGACGTGGTGGGTGACGAGCTCGCTGAGGTAGCGCTCGCCGTTGCGGGTGTCGGCCTCGGCGAGGTCGTAGCGCACGCCCGATCCGACGAAGACGTGTTTCACCCCTTTCGCCTGCCGCGCACGACGGTACAGCTCCACGAGCGGGCCGTGGTCGGTCTCGAAGAAGCGGCACAGGCTCGGGTAGAGGCAGGACAGGCGCCGACACCTCGCCTTCGCGGTCTCGTTCGTGCAGCCGAGCTGCCACATGTTGGCGGTCGCGCCGCCGAGGTCGGTGATGGTCCCGGCGAAATCGGGACGACGGGAGAGGAGCTCGACCTCGCGAAGGACGCTGCCCAAAGAGCGGCTCGCCACCTCGCGGCCCTGGTGCTCGGCGATGCAACAGAAGGAACAGCCGGCACTGCACCCGCGCAGGATCTCCACCGACCAGCGGATCTGTTCGAGGGCGAGGATGCGGGCGCCCCGGTAGGCGGGGTGGGCCTCGCGAGTGAAGGGAAGCTCGTGGACGGAATCGAGCTCCTCGCTCGTGAGGGGCGCGGCCGGCTCGTTGACCACGAGCAGCCTCGACGCGGCACCGACCCCGTGGCGCTGGATGAGGATGCGGGCGTTTTGGGGGTTGTGCTCGAGGTGGTAGAGCCTCGAGAAATACGCGAAGGCCCGCTTGTCCGCCGCGACCTCCTCGTACGAGGGGAGTTCGAGGACCGGCCGGGCCCGCCCGGCCAGGTTGGCGAGGCCCACATCCTTCGGCACGAGCGCGGTGCCCGGGACGTCGACGAGCCCGCAGACGTCCTCGCCCGAGGCAAGCCTTCGGGCGATCTCGCGCACCGGCCTCTCCCCTTGGCCGTACACGACGAGGTCGACCTCGCTGCTCACCGCGATGGAGGGCAGGACCCGGTCCGCCCAGTAGTCATAGTGGGCGAGGCGGCGCAGCGAGGCCTCCACGCCGCCGGCCACGATGGGCATGGCCTCGCCGAAGGCCTGACGGGCCAGGCGCGCGTAGACGGTGGTGGCCCGGTCGGGACGGCGGAAGGCTTGCCCACCGGGTGTGTACGCATCGTCCGAGCGCCGGCGCTTGTGCGCCGTGTAGTGGTTCACCATGGAATCCATGGCACCCGAGGTGACCCCCACGAAGAGACGGGGCCTGCCCATGCGCATGAGATCGGCCGTGGTATGCCAGTCGGGCTGAGCCACCACTCCGACCCTCAGGCCCTGGGCAGCGAGGACGCGGCCGATGACTGCGGCCCCGAAGGCCGGGTGATCGACGTAGGCGTCCCCCACGACGAGCAGCACGTCGAGCTCCGAGAGGCCCTGCGCACGCATCTCCTCCCGCGTGGTCGGCAGGAAGGTCTCGCGGCCGGGGGCGGGTGGTGGAGAGGGCATGAATTCCATACATGAGCCGACCTGGTAGACCATTACAAGGAACCGAGCCGGCAATTCCTTGTCGAGCCCGCGGCAGGGTATCATTCGGGGAGCTGCACCCTTGAGCAGTCCCCTCTTCGCGTGAGTGAGCGGCACCCATGTCGGATCTCCTGAGGCCAGACGAGGACGCGAGCGCCCTCGAAGCGAACCGGCTCGCCTCCGGGCCCTCATCCCGCGAGTCCTCTGGGCGTAGTGACCAGCCCGGCGAAGCGAGCCCGTTCCGGGGTGGATTCGACGTCGGCCGGGCCGCCGCCGAGGTGCGCGCCCTCATCGATCCGGCGGTGCCCTCGCCGGAACTGCCCGAAACCGCGGCCCCGTCCCCTGCCATCGAGCTCCCCGCCCCTCTCGATCCGGCTCCGGCCGTCGAGCCCGGACCGGTGGCAGGCGAAGAGCCCGCCACGGGAACGAACGACCTCGACCTCGGCGTCATCTCGGTGGAAGAAGCGAAGGATCCCTTACCCCCAACCCCAGAAGCGAGCGACCTCGGATCGGGCCCCGTCGCAGCGCCGGAGAGCGACACCTCCGAGACCCCGGCCCTCGCGGTGCAGGACAGCGAGAGCGAGAGGCCAGCCGGCGACGGCGCGGAGAGCAGCAGCGGCGTGAGCTCGACCCCGCCATCGTCGCTCGCGCCCTCGGATCCGACGGCCCTTGCCGGGACGGCGGGGGGCGAAAGGCCCCACTACGACGCGGCCGATTACGGCCTTGATCCGAGCGACCCCGACGCAGCCGCCTGGGCCGCCTGGTACGCCGCCCAGGGGTGGGACCCGGCCACGGCCTACGCCTATGCGCAGCAGATGAACGCCCAGGCGCCGCAGGACCCTGCCCTCGCTGAAGCCCCTCCCGATGCCCGGGTGGAAAACCCCGTCGAACCCGTGTTGCAGCCGCCTGAGCCGGTTCCTCCCGCCGAGCTCGTTCCCCTCTCCGGAGAGAACGAGTCGAGCGGCGGCTGGAGCCTCGGGCCCTCGGTCTCATCCTGGGACGCTCCGACCTCAGCAAGCGAACCCGACCTCGCCCCCATCGAAACCGCGCTCGGAGAACCGGAGGAGGACACGGCAATCTGGGCCCTCCCAGGAAGCCACCCCGACCTGGCCTCGGCGGGAGGGGCGGCCGCGCCCCCGGCCGCGCCTCCTCCGCCCCCCCTCGCCGAGGGTCCCACACCGGAGCTCGAGCCGCTGCCCGACCTGCTCGGCCACTTCGCCCTCGAAAGCCGCGGATCCTTCGTCGCCCCTCCCCCGGCCGAAAGCGAGATCGTCCCCGACCTCCCCCCACTCGACCTCGACGTCCTGTCCGCGCCCTTGCCGTCTCTGCAGGACATGCCCGAAGCGGAGAATTCTCTCGAGGCGCCACCTTCCACCGACGTCGGCCCGCCCAGCGCCACCATCACGGAGGGACAGGCGGTTCCGCCGGGTGAGAGCGCGATCGACTACACGGCCTTCGACGCCGAGCCCGCGCCGGGCCTCACGGCTGCTCCCAGCGCCTCCGAGCCCACGGCCATGTGGGGCCTTTCGGCCTCCACGCCTTCCGGACCGGCGACCGAGAAGGAATGGGCCCCGGTCACTCCGCCCGCCGAGGCGGCTTCCACCGCCCCGGGGCCGTCCGCGCAGGCGAGCCAGCCCGAAGCGCTCGAGATCCTCGACGAGGACATCTTGGAGTACGTCGACTCGGAGGCCGGAGCGCCGAGCGAGGAAAAGGCCGACGAAGCGCTGAAGCCCGCTCGAGGGGCCAGCGCAGCGCCGGCCGCTCAGGAGCCGGCCCCCCAGAGTTTCGCCGCACGACCAGTGCAATCCGCGCCGCCAGGCCTGGCGGAGTTTGCCGTGCCAGAGGAGCCTTCGCCGCTCTCGGCCGCTCCTGCCGAGCCGGTCGCATTCCCGCATCCCTTGCAGGGCGGCCTCGAGGGCTCGGCCTCCGCCTTGGAAAGCCCCCCCCTCCCCGCGGAGGTGCCGGAGAGTCCGTCGAGCCTAGAACGCGCGCTCGAAGAAGAGCCGACTTCGCCCCGGAAGCCCACGGGGAACGAACTCGAGGATCTCTTCGCGGATCTGGCGTCGGAGGCCGAACCCGCTGCGCCGCCCCCTCCCGCTCCCGCGGAGGAGCCGGCGCCGAGTCCGGCGCCGACGCTCGTCATCGGGGGGCAACACCGGGTGGTCATCCACACGGCCGATGGACAGGTGAAGCGCGGCATCCTGACCGATGCCGCGCTCGACGGAGTGGTGGTGCTGCTCGCCCCACAGCTCGGGGGAGCACCGACCCCGGTGCCGGTCGAACTCATCAAGGCCATCTTCTTCATGATGCCGCCGGGGGCGCAGCCCAAGGCACCCGAGGGGAAGAGGGTTCGGGTCACCTTCCGCGACGGCCGTCAGGTGGCGGGCTTCAGCTCGGACTACGCGCCGGATCGCGTGGGCTTCTTCATGGTCCCGGTCGACACGCGCACGCACACCGAGCGTATCTGGGTCTACCGGAGCGCGGTCCGGCAGGTCGCGGTGAGCTGACCCTCGCGCTTGCGCGAAGCACGCTTGGCGCTCACCTCGGGCTTTAGTTGAGCCAGCGGGGCGGATCCTTCTTCACCACCTTGAGGTGGCTCGCTCGGCGGCGCGCGCGGCGCTCGTACTGACGGATGCGCCACGATTGCCAGAAGCCGCGCAGGGACCAGCCGCGCGCGTAGCCCATCATGATGAGCTGGGCGGCGAGGTGCGGGATGTACCGGATGACGCCGCCAAAGGCGGCATAGAGCAGCGTGCCGCCGAGGGTGATCCAGAGCAGGGCGCGCCCGGTGATGGGCAGCACCATCATGTAGAGCATCTGACGTTCCGGGAAGATCATGGCCCAGGCCACGAGGAACGCCAGCAGCACCGGCCACGACCCCACGAAGGCCATTCCGTAGAGCGCGGGGAGGACGAACCGGCCGACGAGACAGGTCACGACCCCCGTGGCGGCGGCGACCCCGAAGAAGGTGGCCAGGAAGCGGCGCGGTCCCCAGGCAAAGCACAGGTCACGACCGAACCAGAAGAGGGTGAGCGCCCCGAAGATGAGCGAAAAGGGTTCGGCCTCGAAGACCACCCAGGTGAAAAGCCGCCACAGCTGTCCCTCGAAAACCAGCGCCGGGACGAGGGCCGCCACCTCGACGAGGTCGAGGCTGCGCCCGAGGGCGCCGAGCAGGCTCAAGGCCACGATGGCGGTGATGAGCCCCCCCACCGCAGCGGGGACGCGGCCTCCAAAAGTGAAGACTTCGCCGATGGATCGGGCCGGACGCATCGAGGTCCCGTGAAGGATAAGAGCGCATGGCGCGGTACGCCAGCTTGGCTCGCCCGCGCCTCCCGTCAGTTCTCGCGGAAAAAGAGGATGATGCTGAGGCAGTGGAATTCCTTGTCGGAGCTCTGGCGGACGACCTTGTCCACCACCTCGAGCCTGGGATTCTCGCGCAGCCAGCGCGTGATCCGCTCGGAAAGCGCATCGCGATCGCGAGCCAGGGTTGTCGAGAAGATCTTGACGCCCGTGAACGGTCGTAGTGGGGCTTCCACACCGAGAAACCTACCGGGTGTGAGACGCCCCTGCAAGGCTCACCTCGAGGCGCCTCGCCGGAGCGGGCCGCTAAAGGCTCTCGAGCGCGAGGGCGATGCCCTGCCCGCCTCCGATACAGGCGCCCCCGAGTCCGTAGCGCAGGCCGCGCCGCCGCAACTCGTAGATGAGATGCATGGTGATGCGGGCTCCGCTCGCGGCGAGGGGGTGGCCGACGGCGATGGCCCCCCCATCCACGTTGGTGAGGTCGCGGGGGAGGCCGAGCTCTTTCTCGACCGCCAGGTACTGCGGCGCAAAGGCCTCGTTCACCTCGAACAAGTGGAAGTCGGTGAGCTTCGCCCCGGCGCGCTCGAGCAGGTGCCGGAAGGCCTGTACCGGACCGATGCCCATGAGGGACGGGTCGACGCCCGCGAAGCCCCAGGAGACGAGGCGCGCCAGCGGCCGCTTCCCACGCCGCTCGGCGAACGCGCGGGTCGCCATGACGAGGGCTCCCGCCCCATCGGCCACGCCGCTCGCGGCGCCCGCGTGAATGACGCCGTCCTTCTTGAACACCTTGGGCAGCCTGCGCAGGCCCTCCAAGCTCGTGTCGGGGCGCGGGTGCTCGTCCCGGGCGAAGCGCACCGGCCCCTTCCTCGATGGGACGTCGAGCACCGCGATCTCGCTCGCGAGACGTCCCGCCTCCTGGGCCGCGGCGAATCGCTTCTGGGAAAGGACGCTGTAGTGGTCCACCTCGTCCTGGCCGATGCGGTACTGCTCGGCGAGCTTCTCCGCGGTGAGGGCCATGGGCAGGCCGACGTAGCTGTCGGTGAGAGCCGACCAGAGCATGTCCTCCATGGGCGGCGGCTTCCCGAGCGGCCATCCCCAGCGGGTGCCGCGCAGGACGAGGGGCGCCTGGCTCATGGATTCGGTCCCCCCCACGAGCACGACCTCCGCCTCGCCGGTGGCGAGCAGGCGCGCCCCCTGCACCACGGACTCGAAGCCTGAACCGCAGAGCCTGTTCACGGTAAGTGCAGGGGTGCTCACCTGGCCGCCCGAGCGCAGACCGATGTGCCGCGCGAGGTAGATGGCGTCGGACGAGGTCTGAGCCACGTTCCCGAACACCACGTGTCCGACCTCCTCTGGCGAGATCCCGGCGTCGCTGAGCGCGGCCCGGGAGGCCTCGACGCCCAGATCCGTGGCCGTGAGGTCCTTCAAGCTCCCCCCGTAGGTGCCGAAGGGGGTTCGCTTGGCTCCCAAAAAGACGACGTCGGTGCCGGTGGCCGATCGCATGAGCTGCCCTCCCAGCTCATGTCTTAGCGCCGAGGAGGAGGAACTTCAGGGCTGAGGCGAGGAGCACGAGCGCAAAGATGAGGAGGGCGAAGGGGAGGGCCTTCCCCCGCCTCAGATCGCGTCTTCCCTCCTTTGCGTAAAAGGAGCGCGCCGCCGCGACGCGCGCCTCGAGGTCCATCGAGACCCGGGGCGGGCCGTGGGTGAGCGAGAGCCGTCGCACGGCCAGCTCGTGCGCAGCGAGCACGTCCTCGAGTGGGGCTTCGGGCATGCCGGCCGCCTCCAGACGAGGAGTTACGATGGAGGGACGCTCGAACCCGGCGGTCAGCACGGCCGCTCCGTCCCCGAAAGGGGTGAAAAACTGGACCCGGGGACCCCGTGCGCCACCTTCCTCGATGTCGGCGAAGGCGGCACCGGACGAGCTCGCGTAAACGTCCGCCTCCGAGGTGAAGGCGCCCAAGGCGGCGCGCTGGTGAAGGACGCCGAGGAGTGCGAATCCGAGCTCCTCGAGCGTCGCCCCGAGGCGCAAGCTTTCCGTGGAGCGGCCCTCGGCCTCGGGCACGCCTTCGACTCTCACGACGGGGGCGAGGAAGAGCAGGCCGGGCCGCGCGTAGCGGGCGAGCTGCACGAGAGCGAAGACCGCCACGAGGAGGTTGAAGGTCCGCACGCGAAGGGACTCGGCCGCCCGGGCGGCGAGGTCGTCACGCCGCGACGGCCGGTTTCTTTTTCCCGAGCAGGCGCGCGAGCAGGATGCCGATCTCGTAAAAGAGGATCATCGGCACCGCCATGAGGGCGAGGTTGAAGGGGTCACCGGTCGGTGTGATGATGGCGGCCACGAGCGTGTTGAAGACGATGGCGTGCCGCCGGTACCGGGCGAGGAAGTCGGCCGAGACGAGTCCGATCATGGAGAGGAAGGCGATGATGATCGGCACCTCGAAGACGATGCCGAACCCGAGCATCATGGCGAGCACGAGGGAGAGCTGCTCGCGCATGGTGAGGATGGGCTTCATGTCCTCCCCGGCGATGGCGGCCAGGGCCGGGAAGGCGTACTTCATCACGAAGAAGTAGCAGAAGGCGGCTCCGGCGTAGAAGAGCAGCGTCCCCGAGACGATGAAGGGAACCACCACCTTGCGCTCGCGCTTGTAGAGCCCGGGCGCGATGAACAGCCACAGCTGCCAGAGCGCGTAGGGCGCCGCCACGAAGGTCCCGCCGTAGAGCGCCACCTTGAGGTACACCATGAAGGGCTCGAGGTAGCCCGTGTAGTGGAGCGCCCGCTCGGACTCGGGCAGCGAGTTCAGGACCGGCCGCATCACGAAGCGGAAGATCTCGGAGCTGAAGTAGCCGACGACGCACATCCCCACGATGATGCCGAGCACCATGCGGATGAGCCGCTTGCGCAGCTCGGAGAGGTGCTCGATGAAGGTGCCCTTCACTTCCTGCTCGGGCTCGGAGGGCGGCAGCTGTTCGGCAGGCTGGTTCATGACGACTTGTTCGTGCTCTCGGACGGTGCCGCCACGAGCCTCCTCGGCTCGGCGAGCGCGGCCTCCAGCCCGGGGACATTGTCCGCGCTGGCGGCCGGCGCTTCGGCCCCCTCGGCGGCGCCCGCCGCACTGGCCGGGGTGCCCGCCTCAGGCGGGGCCTCGACCAGGCTCGGCTTCGCGCTCGGCTTCGAGCCAGTCGAGTCCGAGGAGTAGAGTTCGTTCTCGAACTGAGCCTTGAGATCGTCGGTGGCCTTGCGAAATTCGCGCAGCCCCTTGCCGAGCTGCTTGGCCGCGTCGGGGAGCTTCTGTGGGCCGAGCAGGATGAGCGCGAGGACGAGGATGATGAGAATCTCGCCCATTCCGAGGCCGAACATGGCCAATCTATAACATGACTCACACCCCGATGCCTCGGGGCCTCGCCCAACCCATGGATTGCGTCGAAGCCGCGGCGCACCTAACTAAGAACCCGCGTGGCCTACTGGCTTCTCAAGACCGAGCCCGAGCAGTACGCGTTCGAGGATCTGGCGCGCGAGGGCCGCACGGCCTGGACCGGGGTGAAGAACCCCCAGGCCCAGGGCCATCTGCGCGCCATGCGAGTGGGCGACCAGGCGGTCGTCTATCATTCGGGTGAGAAGCGGGCGGTGGGCCTCGCCGAGGTGGTGCGGTCCGCCTATCCCGACCCGAGCGGCGAGGAGACCGTCTGCGTGGATGTGCAGGCGGTCGAGCCGCTCCCGGCGCCGGTCCCCCTCTCGGCGCTCAAGCTCGAGCCCGTCTTCGAGGGTTCGGCCCTGGTGCGGCAAGGTCGGCTCTCCGTCGTGCCACTCTCCCCGGCCGAGTGGCGCGACCTGCGCGAGCTCTCCCTCGTCATCGCCAGGACGGGGGGCCTGCGTCGGAAGCAGCCCTTCTGAGGTCGGCCCGACGCGGGGCCAGTCTGTTCAGACCCTGAAGCGGCCCACCTCGGTTCTCAGCACCTCGGCCTGGCGGGCGAGATCGGCGATCGAGGCCTCGAGCTCCTTCACCGCGTCGGTCTGGGCCTCGGCCACCCGCCGGATCTGCTCGACCGCGGCCATCACCGACTCCGAACCCTTGGTCTGGTCCTTCTGGGCTCGGTTGAGGTGGTTCACCATCTCGCTGATGGATTCCATCGCCTTCGTGATCTGCTTCGACCCGCGCGCCTGCTCCTGGCTCGATCGCTCGACGTGCTTGGTGATGATCTTCATCTTCTCGGCGCTCTTCATGATCTGTTCGGAGCCGCGCGCCTGCTCGGCGGTGGCGGTCGCGATCTGCTGCACGGTCTCGGCGATGCGATTGAAGGCGGTGGTCACCTGCTTCGACCCGCGCGCCTGCTCCAGGGTGGCCCGCGCGATGGCCTTCACCATCTGGGTCGATTTGGCCGAGGAGGCCTGGATCTTCTTCAGGGCCGTCTCGGCCTCCTGGCCGAGCCTCACGCCTTCCTCCACGTTCTTCACGCCCCGGTCCATGGCGGCGACGGCGTTGGCGCTCTCGTCCTGGACGGAGCGGATGAGCTCGGCGATCTCCTTGGTGGAGGCCCCGGTGCGCTCGGCGAGGTCCTTGATCTCGTCGGCCACCACCGCGAAGCCCTTGCCGTGCTCGCCCGACTGCGCGGCCAGGATGGCCGCGTTGAGGGCGAGCAGGTTCGTCTGCTCGGCCACCTCGTCGATGACGTTGAGGATGTTGCCGATGGTGCCGATCTTGCGCCCGAGCGAGTCGATGACGCTCGCCGCTTCCTTGGATGAGTCCTTGATTCGCCCGATGCCGGCGAGCGTCCGCGAGAGCGCCTCGGTGGAGAGCTCGGCATCCTTCATGGCCTGCTCGGAGAGCTTGGCCGTCTCGTTGGCGTTCGTCTCCACGTGGCTTATCGAGACGTCCATCTCGTTCATGGCCGAGCTCGTCTCCTCGGCGGTGGCCGAGAGCTCCTCGATGCTGGTGGCCACTTCCTTGATGGACTTCGTCATGTGTTCGATGGCGGCGGTGGTCTCCTCGACGCTCGCGGCGAGGGCCTGGATGTTCTCCGCGACCTCGGTGTTGGTGGCCGCCATCTCCAGGATGGAGGAGGAGGACTCGTCGGCGCTCTGCGCCAACACCTCCACGTTGTCGGCGATGCCCTTCAGCGAGGCGATCATCTCGCTCATGGAGCTTCCGGTCTCCGCCACGCGGGCCGAAACGGTGCCGGTGCCCTCGGCCACCAAGGCGCCGGTGCGACCCATGCGCTCGATGACCTGGCCGACCGCCGACGAAACCCCTCCGATGTGGGAGACGGTCGCCGCCAGGTTCTCGCCGATGCGATTCACCGCTTCCGCCAAGCGGCCGAGCTCGTCCTCGGAGGCCTTGGGGGCCCTCGCGCCGAGGTCGCAGGCCGAGACGCGCTCGGCCGCGGCCGTCATCTGGGCGAGGGGCCGCACCACGAGGCGCTGCGCCAGGAGCCAGGTGAGGGCCACGAGGAGGAGCCCGGTCAGGCCGAACATCGTCACGACCACCGCCCGGATCCGGCTCGCTTGTTCCTCGAGCGGAGCGGCGGCGAGGCCCTCGATCACCCACCCGATGGGCTTGGCTTCGGGCTGCGACCCGGGATGGGGATCGGCCGCCGGCCGGGCAGGACGGATGGGCTCGAACCAGGCGTAGCTCTCCCCCGTCGGGACGAAGCTCACCTCCGGATGGCGAGCGTGGAAGGCGAGAGCCTCGGTCGCCGCGGCCTGATGGGCCACCTTCACCGCGCGCGCCATGAGGCTGCCATCGGTTCGGACCACGAGGACGTAGGCGTCGTCGTCGGCGGAGAGCGACCCTTCGACTTCCGCGAAGACGAGCCCGTCCTGCCCGGAGGCGAAGGGCGAGCTCACGCGCGCCGCGAGTCGGCGCGCCTGCGCCGCAGCGCGCTCGCGCAACCCTTCCTCGAGCTCGCCTTTCACCGCGTGCCTCAGGGCAAAGCCGGTCGCGACGAGGCAGAGGACGAGGATTGCGCCGAGCGCGAGGGGGAGGGACCGTTTGAGGCCAAGCCTGTCGAGGAGCTTGAGCATGAGCCGGGGGGCTGTTTCTAAAAAGAGGTCCGTTTTCGGGGCGTTATGCTGCGCAGGTCATGCTACGCGGCCCCGGAAAGGGGGTCAAGAAAGGCCATTGCGCTACTGCTCGAAGAGGTCCTCGACCTCGACCTTCGCCTTTTCCGGCTGGTCCTCGACCGGCCGGTTCTCCGCCTTGAACGGCTCGAGGACGGACCGCGCGGAGTCGCTCGAGACCTTGCCGGTGGCGGGGTCGATGGCCACGAAGTCGATGCCGTCGGGGACGGGGAAGTCGGGCTGAGGTCTCTCGCGCAGAGCCCCCTCCATGTAGGCGAGCCATATGGGAAGCGCCGCCCGCCCCCCCGTCTCGTAGCGCCCGAGCGGCATCTCGTTCTGGTCGTACCCGAGCCACACCCCGGCGAACAGATCGCGGGTGAAGCCCATGAACCAGGTGTCGAACGAGTCGTTGGTGGTGCCGGTCTTGCCGGCGGCTGGCTTGCCGAGCTTGGCAGCCTGGGCTCCGGTGCCCACCGTCGCCACCTCGTGCAAGAGGGAAACCGTGATGTAGGCGGAGCGCGGGTCCATGACGCGCACCGGGACCGACTGCAGCGAGGCCGCCGCTGCGGCAATGCGGGTGGTGAGGGGCACGAACGGGTCCCGGGGGGAGCTGTGGTCCTCGAGGAGCCGGCCATCCCGGTCGAGCACGCGGCGCACCAGGGTCGACTCTCCCTTCTCCCCGTAACGATCGAGCAGAGCGTAGACGTTGGCGAGGCTCCACAGGGTGGTGCAGGACGAGCCGATGGCGCTGCCGAGCTCGCGCTTCACCGGGGTGGCGAGGCCGACCGTCTGAGCCCAGGCGACGAGATTGTCGACGCCGAAGGCCGCTGCCGCCTTCACGGCGGGGAGGTTCATGGAGTGCACGAGGGCGTCACGCAAGGTGACGTCGCCCTTGAAGGAGCCCCCGAAGTTCTCGGGCTTCCAGGAGACACCCGAGGCCTCGTCGCGGTAGACGACCGGCGCGTCGGTGAGCATGGTCGCCGGCGTGTAGTTGAGCTTCTCGATGACGCCCGAGTACACGATGGGCTTGAAGGCGGAGCCCGGCTGCCGGCAGGCCTGGAAGGCCCGGTTGAACTCACTCGCCTCGAAGTCGTAGCCCCCCACCATGGCGGAGACGTAGCCGGTGAACGGCTCGATGGAGACGAGCGCGCCCTCGAGCTTCGGCTCCTGCTCGAGCGAGAAGAGCACCTCCCCGGCCGGCACGAGGTGCGCTCGCTCCTTGGGCTCGCGGGCGAGGAGCTCGTCGCGCTGTACCCGGCGCACGAGGATGACGTCGCCCTCGCGGAGCGCGGTGGAAGGGCGGGAGATGAGCGCATCGGGGTAGTTCTGCTCGGGGTTGGGATGGCGCGCCCAGCGCATGCCCGCGATGGGGAGAAGGCCCCGGGTCCGCCCCACCTGCACGTAGGTCAGCGCGTTCGCGTCGTCCACCTTGTCGACGATGCCCACCGCGTAGTCGCCCAGGGCGGGAGCCTCGGGCCAGGCCTTGGCGAGGCGGGCCGCGAGGGCCTGGCGCTCCTCCCCTTCGAGGCGGGCGACCGGCCCGAGGTAGCCCTGGCGATGATCGACCTCCATGAGGCCCGAGAGCATGGCGGTCTGGGCGGCCCGCTGCTTCTCGAGGTCCATGGCCATCTCGACGCGCAGGCCGTCGTTCAGGACCCGGTCGTTCCCGTAGCGGTCGACGAGCTGGCGACGCACCTGCTCGGTGTAGAAGGGAGCTATCTCGCGAAAGGTGTCGTCGAGCGGGTAGACCTTGACCTCGGCCTGCTCGGCCTGGGCCCGCTCCTCGGCGGTGATGGCGCCCTCCTCGTACATGCGGCGCAGCACGTAGCGCCGCCGTGCCTTGGCCGCCTCCGGGTTGGAGAAGGGCGAGTACTTGCTCGGGGCCTGGGGTAACCCGGCCAAGAGGGCCGCTTCGCCCAGGGTGAGCTCCTCCACGTTCTTGCGGAAGTAGTTCTGGGCGGCCGCCTGGACTCCGTAGCTGTGGTGGCCGAGGAACACGCTGTTCAAGTAGAGCCAGAGGATCTCCTCCTTGTCGAAGGCGTCCTCGAGACGGCGCGCCAAGATGAGCTCGCGAATCTTGCGGCGAAGGTCGCGGCGGGTCCCGGCCGCGAAGCCCTCGGCCGAGATGAGCAAGCTCTTGGCCGTCTGCTGCGTGATGGTCGAGCCCCCCTGCATGTGGCGGCGCAAGACATAGGTGTTCATCGCCGCCCGCAGCGTCCCGAGCCAGTCCACCCCCCGATGCTCGAAGAAGGTCTTGTCCTCCGAGGCGAGGACCGCCTGGATGAGCCGGCGGGGGATCCGCTCGTAGGGGATGACCGTGCGCCGCTGCTCGAAGAGCTCCCCGGCAAGTTCTCCGTCGGAAGAGTAGAGCTCGGTGACGACCGGCGGTCGGTACTCGGCGAGGCTGGGGATCTCGGGGAGGCCTCGCGAAAAGTGGCGGTAGACGAAGAAGCCGGCCCCGCCAGCGGCCCCGGCTAGAAGGACGAGGAACACCAAGAACCCCGCCAGAAGCCAACCGATGATTGAGCGGCGGCGCGGGTGAAGCACCACGCCCTTCTGCGGGGCGGCAGGCGGTTCCTCGCCCGTGACCTTGTGCTCGAACGGGCTCATCCGGTCCGGGACTCTACGCGCCGACTCGTCCCCGGATCAACGTGGCGGGCCTCCGCGAGCCGGCCAGGTGAGGTTCGCTCGCGCGAGCACCGCGCGGAGTTCCTCGGGCAGGACCGCTTCCAGGGAAAGTCTCTCCCCGTGGATGGGATGGGGTAACTCGAGTCGGCCGGCGTGGAGAAACATCCGACAGAGGCCCCAACGCGTCCTCGCCAGGCGGTTGAAGGGGAAGTCTCCGTAGCGCCTGTCCCCGGCCACCGGGTGGCCGACGGCCTGCAAGTGACGCCGGATCTGATGAGTGCGCCCGGTCTCGAGCTCGATCTCGAGCAGCGAGGCCTCGCTCATCGAGGCCACCACGCGGTAGTGCGTGGTGGCAGGCTGGAAATTGACACCGCGCTCGGCCTTGGAGCGCGCCGTCTGCTCGTGCTCGGAGAGGGCGAGCTCAACCGTCCCGGCCGGACGCGGCATCTTGCCCTTGGCAAGGGCGAGATAGCTCTTGTGGATCCTATGACCTTCGGTGAAAAGAGCGGTGAGGGCCGCCATGGCCCGGCGCGTCTTCGCGACGAGGACGATCCCGGAGGTCTCGCGGTCGAGCCGGTGCGCCGGAGAGGGCCTGAACTCGGTCGTGTCCGAGGAGGCCACCTTGAGGTAGGAGCGCGCCTCGTCCACCAAGGTGGGTCCGGTGATCCCGGTGCCCGGGTGGGCGGCCAGCCCGGCCGGCTTGTCCACCGCAAGCAGGTGCTCGTCCTCGAAAAGGACGACGAAGCTTGGTTTCTCGCCCCCCGTTTCCGTTCTCGCCCCCGCCGGGGCGGAGCGCAGCCGCTCCTCGTCTCCCCGCACCAGGACCGCGTCGCCCTCGGCGAGCACCTGCTCGGCCCGCCCCCGCGCGCCGTTCACTCTCACCCGCCGGGTGCGCAAGAGCTTGTAGATGTGGGAGAGAGGTACCTCGCGCAGCGCCCGGCGCAGGAACTTGTCGAGCCTCTGGCCGGAAGCGTCGGCGCTGACCTTCATCTCGAGCACACGGGCGTTCTACTACGTAAATTCGGGCGGCCAAAGAGTTCACAAGAGCTCGAGCTGCTCGCGCTCGACGAGCGGCTCGGCACGCAGGCCCTCCCGGCGCAGGGCCGCCGCCAGCTCGCGCGCGTAGCCGTGGACGGTGACGACCCGGCTCGCCCCACTCGCCCGCGCGTAGCCGAGGAGGGACGGGAAGTCGGCGTGGTCGGAGAGCGGGAAGGCCGCGTCCACCCCGCGGAAGCCACGCTGCCCGTCGATGGCCCAGCCGGTCAAGACGGCGGTGCGCCGGCGGGGAATGCGCAGCAGCGCGGCAGTTCGAAGGAGGTGCGGCGGCGCCACCACCACCTCGCCCAGGCAGGGGGCTTCGGGGCCGAGCGGCTCGACGTTCGGAAGACTCACCCCGTGCGCCGCGTAGACCCGGTTCACCGCCTCCACGGTGGGGTGCGCGCGGCAGCGGTAACCGGCCTCACCCAGGTACTTCAGGACCTCCTGGGCCTTCCCGAGCGCATAGGCGAGGAGAAGCGGGGTCATCCCGTCCGACAGCGCGTCGTCGACAAAGCGGCGCACCTCGCAAAGCACCTCCGCTTTGGGCGGGAAGACATAGCGGGGCAGCCCGAAGGTCGACTCCAGCACGAGGACGTCGCAGGTCACCACCTCGGCGGCTTCCGCCGCCAGGTTCGGCTCGAGGCAGAGATCGCCGGTGTAGCCGAGCGCGAGGCTACCCTGGGTGACCCGGAGCTGGGCCGAGCCGAGGACGTGGCCGGCCGGGAAGAGCTCGAGGGTGAGGTCGGACAGGCCGAAGGGCGTCCGGTAGGAGACCGCCAGCGCCTCTCCCTTGACCCGCAGGCCGAGCCTCTGGCGCAAGAGAGCGATGGTGGCCGAGGTGGCGATGGTGCGCTCGTGCCGGGCGATGTGGTCGCCGTGAGCGTGGCTCACGAAGGCGCAGCCGGCGCGCCGGCGCGCGTCAAGGAAGAGCCCGCTACCGGCCACCCTGAGCTGCCCGCCGCAGAGCTGGATGGGAAGGGGTCGCACGCGATGCGCAAGCTTCTACCGCGACCCACCGACATCTCGACAGCCGCGGGTGGCATTCTGCCCCAAGGTTCGAGGCCCCAGGGTCGCGTCACCCGACGGCCGGAAAACCTCAGGAGAGGTGGGACCGCTCGAGCGCGCTGCCCACCTCACCCACGGCCACCCCGAGCACCATGAGGCCTCCCCCGAGCCAGTCGAGCGGGGCGAGAGGCTCACCCCCGACGAGGTGGGAGAAGAGGGCCGCCGCCACCGGCTCGAGCGTGAAGATGAGCGCGGCGCGCACGGCACTCGTGCGGCGCTGGGCCCAGGCCATGACGAAGAAGGCGAGGGCGGTCATGCCGAGGCCGGTGAAGAGCACGGTGGCCCAGAAGCCGGGCGTGGCCGTGAGGCGCACCGGTTCGAGGGGGATGAGGAGCGGCGACAGCGCGAAGGTGGTCGCGACTTCCAGGAGCACGAGCAAGGCAAGCGGATGGCGCGGGGACCACTCGGAGGTGAAGACGATCTGCAGAGCGTAGGCGAGGGCGCAGAGCAGGGTGAGACCATCGCCGCGGAGCACCTCTTCGCTCGCTCCGGAGAAGGGCCGGGTGAGCGTCGCGAGGCCGCACAGGGCGAGGGCGATCGCGGCCCAGGCCGACAGGCGGACGCGTCGGCGGAGCGCGAAGCGGGTGATCAAGGGGGTCAAGACCGCCGCCAGCCCGGTGATGAACCCGGATCGGGCCGGGGTGGTGTACCGCAGGCCCAGGGTCTGCAGCGCAAAGCCCGCGAACATGGCGAGCCCGAGCAAGAGCCCGTGCCGGACGAGCCCTTCCGAGCCGCGGTCCCGCCTGACCAGCGCGAGGGCGAGGAGGGCGAGGAGTGCCACCCCGAATCGCAGGACCAGAAAGACGCCGGTCGACGTTCCCTCGAGCGCCCCCTTCACGAGGAGGAAGGTCGTGCCCCAGGCGAGCGTGAGGGCGAGGAGCGCGAGGTCGGACACCCTCCCTTCTACCACGGGACCCTTAGGGCACGAGGACGGCCGGGCGCCTCGGAGCGGGTTCAGGGCTTTTCGAGAGCGAAGTGGTAGAGGCCGTCCCGCAGCTCCCGTTTCACCTCGCGCCGCTCCTCGAGCACCTCGAGGTTCGCGACGGTCTCCGAGACGGCGAGGAACGCGTCGCCCGGTCCGACCTTGGGAAAGAGCGCGCAGCTGACCTCGTAGCCGCTGCGCGGGCCCGCCCCAAGGATGGCGCGGATCTTGTCCTGCCGACGCGCGTAGAACAGGGAGAGCTCGTCGATGACGCGCCGGTGGTCGGCAAAGGGTGCCCCGTGCCCGGGCAGCACGAGCTCCACCTCGAGCTGCCGCAGGCGTTTCACCGAGTCGAGGTAGGCCACGAGCGGACGGAAGTAGCCCTCCTCCCCGAGAGGACCGAGCTCGATGAGCGGGTTCGGGGACACCTTCTCGAGCAGATGGTCGGCCGAGAACAGCAGGCGATGTCCGCGATCGTAGAGACAGCAGAGCCCCGGGGTGTGGCCGGGCATGTGCAGGACCTCGAGCTCGAGGTGGCGTGTGCGCAGGGCCTCGCCCGGCCTTAGAGGCAGGACCTCGGGGAGCCGGCGCGCCAGGGTGAATCCGCCCCCGAGCTCGCGGGCCACGAGGGAGAGAACGTGGGATGGGACTCCCAGCCGCGCGAGGTGGGCGCGGTAGAGCGGCAGGAGCTCCTCCCACGATGGCCCCGAGGCGGCGACCTTCTTCAGGTCGGCCTCGTGCACCCGCACCTCGACCCCCGGGCCGGACTGCTCGAGGATGGACTTCGCCGCGCCGAAGTGGTCGACGTGGCCGTGCGAGAGCACGATCCGACGCACCTCGTCGAGCCGCCGGCCGGCCCGGGCGAACCCAGCTCGGAGCGCGGCCTCCGCCGCTTCTGTACCGAGACCCGCATCGAAGAGGAGGAGGCCGCCGTCCTGCTCCTCCACGAGGTAGACGTTGACCGGTCCGCCCGCCTGCGGGAACGGCACCGGGAGCGGGATGCGAGTCACCCCGACTTCCCGAAGTGAAACCTCGTCCATCTCCTCACCGGCCGGGCGGCTCATGACTTGGGGCTCTTCGTGCGTGGGCGGATTGGGGCGACTTCCTTGGTTGGGCGCGCGCCGAACCGCACCGGCAGCGGCGCCCGATCCTACTCGTGTGTCCTCGACCCCCTCACCTTGGCCCTGAGCTCGGGCAGAGCCTTGAAGAGGTCGGCCACGAGCCCGTAGTCGGCGAGCTGGAAGATGGGGGCCTCGGGATCCTTGTTCACGGCCACGATGACCTTCGAACTCTTCATGCCGGCGAGGTGCTGGATGGCACCGGAGATGCCGACGGCGATGTAGAGCTCGGGGGCGACCACCTTGCCCGTCTGGCCGACCTGCCAGTCGTTGGGGACCCAGCCCGCGTCCACCGCGGCGCGGCTCGCCCCGACCGCGGCGCCGATCTCGTCGGCGAGCGCTTCGACCTCCTTGAAATCGCCTTTGGTGCCGCGACCTCCCGAGACCACCACTCGCGCCTCGGTGAGTTCGGGACGCGCGCTCTTCACCTCCCTGAACTCGACGAAGCGGGCCTTCGCAGGACCCGCCTCGGGAGGCGTCGGGAGGGCCCGCACCGCCCCCGGGGTGGCAGCGGATCTAGCAACCGGAAACTCGGTGGGACGAACAGTGAAAACCTTCACCGGCGTCGCGAGCTCAACCTCGGCGAGGACGTTCCCGGCCCACATGGGGCGGAGGAAGGAGACCCCTTCACCCTCGCCGGCGAAGGAGAGCACGTCGTTCGCCACCGCGGCCCCGATTTTGGCCGCCGCGCGCGGCAAGAGGTCCTTGCCGAAGGCCGTGGCGGCCGCACCGAGGTAGCTCGCCCGATGGTGTCGGACCGCCTCGGCCACCACCGGCGCGTACTCCTCGGCGAGGTAGTGCTCGAGGCGAGGGGAGTCGGCCGCGAGGACGTCGGCATATCCCTTGAGCACTTCGGCGAGAGGGCCGACCGAATGACCGAGGACGAGCACGGCGAGCTCGCCGCCGGTCCGACGGGCCAACTCGCGGCCGGCCGAAAGCGCGTGCAGGGTGGCCTTCTTGAGCGCGCCCGACTGCTGCTCCGCGACGATGAGGACGTTCGCCATGAGTTCTCCCTTTTCGCGCCCGCGGAGAGCGAGGCGCACCGGTTCTCCCGGGCGCTCTAGAGCGCCTTCGCCTCGTCGTGAAGCTTCATCCACAGCTCGTTCACGTCGGTCACCTTGACACCGGCCTTGCGCCTCGGCGGCTCCGCCAGTCGCCGCACCTTGACCTTCGGCGCGAGGTCGATCCCGAGCTCGATGGCCGGGATCTCCTTCAGCTCCTTCTTCTTCGCCTTCATGATGCCGGGCAACGACGCGAAGCGAGGCTTGTTGAGGCGCAGGTCGGTCGTGACGACCGCCGGCAGGGAGAGCTCGAGGGTCTCGAGGCCCCCGTCGACCTCCCGCGCCACGGTGAGCCGCTTCCCGTCCGCCGAGAGGAGCAGGCCAGGCTGCCGTCCCTGCTCGGCCTGGCTTTCCAGGCTCTCGGTCTTGGAGGCGCAGGTGGCCTGGGGCAGGCCGAGCCGCTCGGCCAGGTACGGACCGGTGTAACCTTGGTCGTCGTCGATCGACTGCTTGCCCAGGATGAGGAGGTCGGGCCTCTCGCGCTCGAACAGCTTGGCGAGGAGGGCGGAACAGACGACCGGATCCTGAGGACCGTCGTGGCGGATGAGGATGCCGCGGTCGGCCCCCATGGCCAGGCCAGCCCGGATCTCGATGGCGGACTTCTCCCCCCCGATGGAGGCGATGACCACCTCGCCTCCGTGCCTCTCCCTGAGCCGCAGGCCCTCTTCCACCGCGATTTCGTCGAACGGGTTCATCTTGTAGTTCACCCCCTCGGTGACGATCCCGCTGCCATCGGGTTTCACCCGGATCTTCGACTCGGGGTCCTCGACTCGCTTTGCCGTCACCAAGATCTTGAGGGCCATCCGCGCCTCCGTTGATTCGGGAATCAATTCCAGGGGAGAGAGATCTTGCGCACTGCGCCATCCCGGCGCAACCGAATCGTGGTCGCACGTCGAGAGAATGGGACTCTCGCGGGGGGAGCGGCCCGCCTCGGTGGTCCGAAGGAGGAGCCCGGGCCCTCAATCCTTCATTTGCCGAACGCCGCCTCAGCGATTTAGCTTCTCGCCAGCGGAGGAACCATGCTGGAGCGCATCGGGATCTCTCTCGAGGATGATCTGCTCGCCCAGTTCGACGAGCTCATTGCCGAAAAGGGCTACGTGAATCGCTCGGAGGCGGTGCGCGATCTCATCCGGGACGCGCTCGTGCAGCGCACCTGGTCGGAGTCGGACGGCGACGGCGAGCGGGTCGCGGTGGTGGCGCTCGTCTACGGCCACGACTCCTCGAATCTTGCCCAGAAGCTCGCCCACATCCAGCACGAGAACCACAAGGCGGTGGTCTCGGCGCTCCACGTGCACCTCGACGCCCACAACTGCCTCGAGGTGCTGGTGCTGCGCGACAGTGCCCGCAAGGTCGTGAAGATGGGAGAGAGCCTGGTGAGCACGAAGGGCGTGAAGTACGGCAAGGTGGTGCCGGCCACGACCGGGCAGTCCCTCCCGTAGCGAAAGGCCTACACGGGCCGCCCCGGAGGGGCGGGCGTGCGACCTCAGCCGTAGCGCTTGGGGCGTTCCTCCCCGGTCACCACGCGGCGCGCTCCCTCCGCAAGGGCGAGGAGCTCGTCCTCGCCCGGATAGAGCACAACCGGCGCGATCCAGGCCACCCGGGGTTCGATGGCGTCCACGAGCGCCTTCACATGCGCTGCGCCTCCGGTGAGGAGGACCGCGTCGACGCGTCCGCGCAGGACCACCGCCATCTCGCCCACGGCCTTCGCGACCTGATAACCCATGGCGTCGAGCACGGCGCGCGCCTCGCGGTCCCCCTGCTCGGCGCGCTCGGAGGCCTCCCGGACGTCACGGGTGCCGAGGTAGGAGTAGAGCCCGCCGTCACCGAAGAGGCGCTTCTTCACCGTCCGCGCATCGGCGCCCGGGCTGAAGCACATCTCGATGAGGGCGCTCGATGGGATGCCCCCGGTGCGATCGCCGGCGAAAGGGCCCTCGTCGATGGGGTTCACCACGTCCACCATGCGGCCGCCACGGTGGGCGGAGAGGGAGACGCCGGTGCCGAGGTGCGCCACCACCAGCCCGAGCTCCTCGAGCGGGCGGTTCAAGCTCGCCGCATGGCGCCTCGCCACCGCACGGATGTTGAGGGCGTGGCAGAGGCTCGTCCGCTCCACTCCGGCGAGTCCAGAGTAGCGCGCCACGGGCTCGAGCTCGTCCACCGAGACCGGATCGACCACGTAGGCCGGGCAACCCTGCTCGTCGGCGATGGCCCCCGCCAGGATGGCGCCCAGGTTGGCGGCGTGCTCACCGCGCTCGGCCCTTGTGGCGTCGCCGAGCAAGGCGGTGTCGACGAGATAGGTGCCGCTCTCGATTGGCCTCAAGAGGCCCCCTCGCCCTACCACCGCCGAGAGCTCGCCGCGCACGATCTTGGCGCGCGCGAGGAAGGCGCGCACCATCTCGGCGCGCAGGGGCAGCTGATCGGCGATGCGCGCACAGCGCGAGAGCGCCTCGGCGGCATGGCGCTCGGCGTGCTCCTCCACCGACGCCCCGTCACGGTAGAGACCGACCTTGGTCGAACCCGCGCCCGGATTGATGGCCAGGATGAGGTCGCTCATGAGATCGCTCCCGAGGCGAGGACGCCGAGGGCTACCGAGCACAGTTTGTCCATGGCGCCCTCCGCACGGGACGGGATGAGCACTGGAGCGCGGGCGCCCTCGAGAACGTGGCCGACCGGCTTCGCGGCGAGCCAGGTGAAGGCCTTGCCGAGAGCATTGCCGACCTCGATGGCCGGGACGAGGAGCAGGTCGGCCCGGCCGGCAGCCGGGTGGGCGATCCCCTTGGCACGCGCGGCCTCCACCGAGAGGGCTCCGTCGAGCGCCACCGGGCCGAACACCTCGCACTCGCCGAACTCACCGCGCGCGGCGGCCGCCGCCAGCTCGGCGGCCTCGGCGGTGTGCGGCATGGCCGGGCTCACCGTCTCAATGGCGCACAGCACGGCCACCCTGGGACGCGGGAGGCCCAGGCGGTGGAACACCCGCACCGCGTTCTGCAGGATGGCCTTCTTGTCGGCCAGGGTTGGGCTCACGTTCACGCCGCCGTCGGTGATGCCGATGAGGCGTGGCGGCCCTCCCCCCGGGCTGTCGCTCACCATCACGTCCGAGATGAGGCCCGGTCCTCGCAGGCCCGTCTCCCGGTCCAGCACCGCCCGCATGAGCTCGGAGGTGGAGAGCCGGCCCTTGAGGAGGATTTCGGCCGCACCGGCCCGCACGAGCTCGACTGCCCGACGGGCGGCCCGAGCCGTCTCCGGCTCGTGCTCGATCTGGAACGCGCGCGGGTCCTCGCCCCGCGCCGCGAGCTCGGCTTCGAGGGCCGCGCGATCGCCGAGCAGGATGGGCTCGGCGAGCCCGCGTGTTCGCCCTTCGAGGACGGCGTCGAGGGCGCTTTGCGACTCCGCCCCCGGCACCGCCACCCGCCGGCGGCCGGTCGCCACCGCGCGCTCCACCAGCTCCCGCATGCTCCGGATGGGGTTCATGGTCTCGCCTTGGAACCGGGCTAGACACTTTAGCGGAATCCGCGGGCCGCGCATGCGCGCAGGGGGTGCGGCGGCTCCTCGACCCACCCGGCGCCGGCGAGCCGCGCCTCGAAAAGTCGGGAGATTCCACCTTCGCGGACGCACCGCGGCGGCGGGCTCGGGAGAGCGGTGACCTGGGCGGCGCCAGGGTCGCGGCGCCCCGCACCCGGGGCGGGCGCCACCCCCCGTGGACGACCCGGACTCCCACGATCCCCGGACGGCCCGCCGCGTGCAACTGGGGCGGCCGAGATCGTCACCCGCCTCGGGCCGAGAACTGGAGAGGTCACGGCGGGCGCGTTAGGAGATGATGGCGCAGCGGAGGCGACGTGGCTGAGCTTGCGGTCTCGATCGACGTGGTGCGGGCGGGGCGGGTCCTCTTCGGGCCGGCCTTCGCGGTGGAGGACGACTGGCACGGGCGGCTGAGGAGCACCTATCGGCGCCGCGCCTTCGAGACGCATCCCGATCGCGCGGGGATCCTCGGACGCGAGGCCGCCGAGCTCGCCAAGGAGTTCAGCGAGCTCACCGACGCTTATCGACTCCTCTCCGGCTGTCGCCGGACCGGGCGCTCCTCCTCGGCCCAGGCGGCGCGCTCCCCCCGCTCACCCGCGGCCCGGGCCGGCCAAGCCGCCCCACCGCGCCGCGAAGAGCCCCGCCATTCCCGGCCACCGCCCGGGCCGGACACCGGCGGCCCGCGCACTCGACCTGAAGGCGGACCCGGCGCGAACGCAAGCAGGCCGCTTCCGCGCCGCCGCCTGCGCTTCGCGGAGTTCCTCTACTACAGCGGTCGGGTGAGCTTCGCGCAGCTCGTGGAGGCCATCGTTTGGCAGAGGCGGCAGCGTCCGCCCCTCGGCCGCATCGCGGTGGAGTTCGGCTTCCTCGAAGAGGAGGAGGTCAAGGAGATCCTGGCGCGGCGCGGAAGGGAACGGTCGGCGTCGGTCCCGTTCGGCGAGTTCGCGGTCCGCGCCGGGTTCCTCACCCCTTTCCAGTTGCTCGCCGCCCTGGGTCGCCAGCGGCGCCTGCAAAGGCCCATCGGGGAGTTCTTCGTCGAACGGGGCCTCATCGCGCGCGACGAGGTCGCCGCGATCTGCCGCCAGATCTTCACCCACAACTCGGAGTGCCTCGCCGCCTGAGGCTCGAGCGAGATCAGGCGTGCCGGGTGAACTTCCCCCGAGTAGAAGGATGAGCGGTCGAGCCCCATGAGCGAAAGAGTCGATCGTCGCCTGTTTCGACGCGTGAAGGCCGACGTCCTCGTCCGGCCCACCGGAGCGCTCGCAGGCCGGCCGCATAGGCGCGTGAACGACATCAGCATGGGCGGCCTGCGGGTCTATGCCGACGACGAACACCACCTCGGAGAGCGCATGGAGCTCGAAGTCCTCCTCGGCGAGGAGGCGAGTGCCACCTTCACCGCCGAGGTGGCCTGGGTGGACGCCTTGCCCTCCGGCGCACCGGCGCGCTTCGACGTCGGCTTGCGCTTTCTCGAGGTCCAGGCAGACGACCTCGATCGCCTGGCCAAGGTGCTCGAGACGCCCACGTAGCAGCCTCGGGCCCGCGGCGGGGCCGCGCCGCCTCGCGCTCGCCCGCCTGCCCGCTTTGGGCGTGCACGCCTCGCCCGAGTGCGTTCGAGCGGGCGAGGGGACGGGAAATGCGCTAAGTAAGCGCTCGACGTGGCCGTCCCGGCGAGTCGCGGTTCCTTTTTCTCGGCACTGACCCCGACCGTCGCGAACAAAACAACCGCCCCCGGCGTTGACGAGGTCCGATGGTCTCTACCCCGCCCGCTCCTCGCGCTTCGCGGTGCCCCCGGACGCAACCCGGCAGGGCACTGACGCGTCGCGCTTCCCTCGGCTTGGCGCTCCTCGCTGGGTTCGGGTTCTTCGCGGCCTGCCAGCGCGACGGAATCTCGTACGCGCGCGTCCCGAAGGAAAGTGCCCTGACGCGGCCCGCCAGCATGTCCGCAGGTGACATGACCGCTTCGCCAGGCGAGGTTCCGGCGCCGCCGGCCCCCGCGGGCGGCAGTGTGCTCAAGTGGACGCTGCCGAAGGGGTGGACCCAGACCTTGGGCGGCACCATGCGGTATGCGACGCTCAAGCCCGAGGTGTCTGGACGGCTGGAGGCGACGGTGGTCGTGCTCCCTGGCCCCGCCGGTGGTGAGCTCGCGAACGTGAACCGGTGGCGTGGCCAGATCGGCCTGCCTCCCATCGACGAGGCGGCGCTGAGCGGGGTGCGCAGGACGCTTCACAGCAAGGCCGGACCGGTTTCGGTCTACGACTTCACAAGCGAGGGGGAGAAGAAGAGCCGGACCATCGCCGGCCTGGCGCTGGTGAACGGCAGTAGCTGGTTCGTGAAGCTGTCGGGCGACGCGGGGCCAGTGGACGCGGCCCGCACCGACTTCATCCACCTCTTGGAGAGCCTCCACCTTGAAGAATAAGTCGTCGTGGCCGTCGCGCCTCTGGGACGTGATCACGTCCCTCAAGCTCACCATCGTCTGCCTGGCCTTGCTCATGGTGCTGGTGATCGCCTGCACCCTCGCCCAGGTGAATCTCGGCACGCTCGGCGCGGTGAACCTGTACATCCGCAGCTTCTTCGTGTGGTGGGACGTACCCGGCACGGGGTGGGCGATCGCGGTCTTCCCGGGCGGCGCCCTGGTGGGGCTCGTGCTCGGGGTGAACCTGCTCGCCGCCCAGTTCAGGAGGCTCGAGCTCTCCTGGAAGAAGTCGGGCCTGTGGATCGTCCACGCCGGTCTCATCCTGCTCTTCGTCGGGGAGTTCGTGTCGAGCGCGATGCAGGTCGACGCGCAACTCGCCATCGAGCAGGGCCAGACCCTGAACTACGTGGAGAGTCCCCGGGAACTCGAGCTCGCGGTGACGGACGTGACCGACCCCGCCTATGACGACGTCTACGGGATCCCGGAGTCGATGCTCGAGCATTCGGACGAGGTGAAGCTCCCGAACAAGCCCATCACCCTCCGGGTGAAGGGCTATTTCCCCAACGCGGAACTCTCGAAGCGCGCCCCGGGCGACCCTCCCTCGATGGCCACGGCCGGGGTGGGGACGGGGGTGACGGTCCGCGAGCTTCCCGCGGTCACCTCCGACGACCAGATGAACCGCGGGGCGGCCTTCGTGGAGCCGGTGGCCGGAGGGAGGAGCTACGGGACCTGGCTCGTCTCGAACACGCTCGGCGCGCCGCAGTCCTTCACTCACGAGGGCCGCACCTACACCCTCGCCCTGCGCGCACGCCGCGAGTACCTGCCCTACGCGGTGACGCTGAAGCAGTTCCGGCACGACGTCTACCCCGGCACCGACATCCCCAAGAACTTCTCGAGCCTCGTGCACATCGAGAACCCGAGCCGGGGTGAGGCGCGCGACGTCCTCATCTACATGAACCAGCCCCTGCGCTACCTCGGCAAGACGTTCTACCAGGCGAGCTTCGGGAAGGGGGACACCCTCTCCGTGCTGCAGGTGGTGCAGAACCCCGGGTGGCTTCTCCCCTACATCTCGTGCGTGCTCGTCACCACCGGGCTGCTCATCCATTTCGCCATTTCCCTGCTCCGCTCGCTCAAGCGACGGCGGGCTGCGCTGGAGGCCACATGACCCTCGCCCGGATGAAGGGGTTCCTGCCCCTCCTCGCCTTCCTCCTCGCCGTCGGGGCCGCCCTCTTCACGCTCTTCCCGCCCGGCCTCTCTCACGGCTTCGACATCGACGGTTTTGGGCACCTCCCGGTCCTGGAGGGCGGCCGCGTGAAGCCCATCGACTCGGTGGCGCGCAACTCCTTGCTCATGATCCGGAGCAAGCAGACCGTGCGCTACCAGGGGCGCACGCTCAGTGCGGACGAATGGCTGCTCGACGTCATGTTCAGGCCGCAGGTGGCCGACGCCGAGCCGTCCTTCTACATCGACGACCCGGACGTGCTCGGACTCCTCGGGCTCCGGCAGACCTCCGAGCGCTACTTCCCCTTCAGCGCGCTCGCCCCCCACCTCGCCGAGATCCAGGAGCAGGCCCAGCTCGCCCAGCCCATCGACGCGCGGCAGCGGACCCGCTTCCAGTCGGCCATCGTGAACCTGTTCGATCGCGCCTACCTCTACTACCGGCTGCGCAACACCCTGCAGTCGGGTGGGTCGCGCGGGCTCTCCGCCGAGATCGCGGATCGCGCTTCCGCCGGAGCCGCCGAGCGCGAGGACATGCTCGCCCAGCTCGCCCTCTTCCGGCCGCTGCCGCCCTTGAAACTCGGGAGCGACAGCTGGCGGAGCGTCGGCGAGGCGCTGCGTTCCGGCGATTCCGGGCCGGTCGATCCCGTGCTGGAAGGGCTGGCGGCCATCGGGGCGGCCTACGCCGATGAGGACGCTCCGCGCTTCAACCAGGCGGTGGGTTCGCTCCGCGATCGGCTGATCGGCGCCCGTCCCCAGGCCGTGCGGGCGGCGCGGAACGAGATGTTCTTCAACCGCGCCGAGCCCTTCTATCTCGGGATGGTGATCTACACCCTCGCCCTGCTCGCCCTCTTCGTCTCCTGGCTGTGGCTGCCCCAGGTCCTGCAGCCCGTCTCCTTCGCGCTCCTCGTCGCCGGAGCGGTGGTCCACACCGCCGGGCTCGTCGCCCGCGTCCTGCTCCAGGGGCGCCCGCCGGTGACGAACCTCTACTCGTCGGCCATTTTCGTGGGCTGGGTCGCCGTGCTCATCGGCATCGTGCTCGAGCGCCTCTACCGCCGCGGATTCGGCACGGCGGTGGCGGCCGCTTCCGGCTTTGCCTCCCTCATCGTGGCCCACCACCTGACCGGCGATGGCGACACCATGGAGATGATGCGCGCCGTGCTCGACTCGAACTTCTGGCTCGCGACCCACGTCGTGAGCATCACCGTCGGCTACAGCGGCACCTTCCTGGCCGGCGCCTTCGCCATCGGTTACACCTTCCGCCGCCACCTCGGCAGGAACGTGGACCCGGTCGCCAGCAAGGCGCTCGTGTCCATGACGTACGGGGTCATCTGCTTCGCTCTCTTCTTCAGCTTCGTGGGCACCGTGCTGGGTGGGATCTGGGCCGACCAGTCCTGGGGCCGCTTCTGGGGCTGGGACCCCAAGGAGAACGGGGCGCTCCTCATCGTGCTCTGGAACGCCATCATCCTCCACGCACGGTGGGGGGGGTACGCCCGGGAGAGAGGCATCATGGCCATGGCCATCTTCGGGAACATCATCACGAGCCTCTCCTGGTTCGGGGTGAACATGCTCGGGATCGGCCTGCACTCCTATGGCTTCATGGACAAGGCCTTCTGGGCCCTCGCCGTCTTCATCGGGTCCCAGCTCGTCCTCATGGGCCTGTGTCTCGCCCCGGCCCAGTTCTGGAGACCGCACGTCGAGGCGCGCGAGCGCCTGGCGAAGCCGGCCTGAGCCGCAGCCCCCCAAGGAGCCATTCCCGAGGGGACTCCCGCCCGTCACGGCAAGGCGAACCCGGCGGCGGATGGGTCGGCCGTGGGCCCGACTTCTGTACCCTGGGTCCGTCAGGACCCCAGCTCGCGCACGGGATTCGACGGCAGGGCGTTGCACCATGAGTGATTTCGCCCCCCTTGCCGAACCGAGGCCGCTGACACGGTGCTTCACAGGGCAACCCCTTGATGGCTGGACGACACCCCTCGGCTCTCGGGCCTCGCCGCCACCTTCCGGGCGGAGGTCCGCCTCCTCGCCGCGGGTGAACGGCCGCAATCACCGATTCTTGGCTCACGGCATGCATGTAGGTAGAAGTCGTCGACAGAGTTTGCGAGGAGGCCGGGATGACCACCGAGAGTCTCGGGTCGGGCCGTGACATCCTGGTTCACCTGAACGGGCGATTCGGGCTCGCCGAAGCGCACGAGGTGAAGGCGCTCCTCGGCACCGCCTTGACCGGCTCCCGCCTCACGCTCGATTTCACACGCGTGCGCGAGTTCCAGGACCTCGCCTTCGGGGACCTCGCGGAAGCCGTCATGCACTGCCCGGCCACGGTGGCCCTGCGCGGACTCGCCATGCATCAGCGGCGGATGTTGCGCTACTTGGGGGTGAGCGAGAGCCGCCCGGAGACCGCTGACGCTTCACTCTGATCCGCGGGGCGTCTGCCCCGGGCGCGGGCGCTCGGGGACTCCCGGCCGGTGAGGAGGGGGTGGATGGCGCGGGCCGGGCCGACCGATCCCCCTTGCCTGCCGAGGAACGAGGCGGCGCGCTTTCTCGAAAAAGCTCTCGCCTTTCGGCGTTCCCCGCACGTGCGGGGACGAGCCGCGAGCCGCAGAGCGGGCCCTTTCCACCCCCGGGTCCCGCGCGAATAGGTGCTGCATCCGCCGCGAGGTGCCGCTAAAACCACGCACCGTCCGCAGCGACAGGGGGAGGGATGAACTACGAGACGCACCGGTGGCGGAGCGACCGCCTCGGCCAAGACATGGAGCTCCGGTTCTACGGTCACGCCGGCAAGCCGGTGGTGGTCTTTCCTTCGGCCGCCGGGACGTTCTATCAGTACCAGGATTTCGGAATGGTGGAAGCGGTCTCGCCCTTCGTTGATTCCGGGGCGATCTCCCTCGTCACCGTCGACAGCGTGGACGCCCAATCCTGGCTCAATCAGTCGGCGCACCCTGCCGAGCGCGCCCGGCGCCATCAGGACTACGACGGCTACATCGTGCAGGAGGTGGTGCCCTTCATCCGCAGGCGGCTGCCCAGATCGCATGGTCTCCTCGCCACCGGCTGCAGCATGGGCGCCTACCACTCCGCCAACTTCTTCTTCCGCCACCCCGACGTCTTCGACGCGGTGATCGCCCTCTCCGGCGTCTATCAGCTCGGTCAGTTCCTCGGCGGGTACATGGACGACAACGTCTACTTCAACACCCCGCTCGCCTATCTGCCGAACCTCACCGATCCCTGGTACCTCGACCGCTACCGGCAGAGCCAGATCGTCTTCTGCGTCGGACAGGGCGCCTGGGAGGAACCCATGGTCGCCGACACGCGGGCCATGGAGGCGGTCTTGCGCTCGAAATCGATTACGGCCTGGGTCGACTTCTGGGGCCACGACGTGAACCACGACTGGCCCTGGTGGAGGGTCATGATGCCGTACTTCCTCTCCAAGCTCTCCCTGTGAACTACCAAGACCGAGGTGGAGGGGGGACCCGCGTGGCCGGCGTCGCACGGCGCCCTCGAATGGCTCACCGGATGGCCTCGCGCCCTTCGACCGTGAACGACTCGAGACGCTGCTGAGCGGGTCTATCTCGAGCGGGTCGGCCCTCGGCCCGCCAGCGGCTCGTAAATCAGGCGCGGCAGAGCGGAGAGCACCTTCACCGCGACGTAGAGCGGCAGCGGGAAGGATACCACGGCCCGGCCCGCGTCGAGGCCCGCCGCCATGACCTTCACCGCGTCGGGAAGCTCCATGAGAAAGGGCATGGGAAAGGTATTGCCCGCCGTCATGTCCGTCTTCACGAACCCGGGGTTGATGGTGATGGCGCGCACGCCCGTCCCGCGCAGATCGACGCGCAGGCTCTCCATGAAGGTCTGGAGCGCCGCCTTGCTGGCGCAGTAGGCACCCTGGCCGGGGAGACCGCGGAAACCGGCCAGGGAGGAGACCACCGCCACCGTCCCGCGACCGCGCGAGATCATGGCCGGGAGCGCCAGGGCCACCGTGACGCACGCCGCGGTGGCGTTGACGTCGAGGACCCGCCTCACGGCGCTCCAGCGCAGGTCGCGCGCGGAACTCGGCTCGGAGACGCCGGCGTTGGCGACCACGAGGTCGAAGGCTCCACCCACCGCGGCCTCGGCGCCCCGGAAGGCCGCCTCCTGGGCCTCCGCGTCGCACACGTCGAGGGCGACGGGCACGATGGCAGCTTGGAGATCGGTCTCGCGGGCGAGTGCCTCGAGCGCCTCCCGCCGGCGGGCCGCCGCATACACGGTGGTGCCGGCCCGTGCATAGTGGAGCGCGAGTCCGCGCCCAAGGCCGCTCGAGGCGCCGGTGATGAAGGCATGCCGGAAGGACGCCATGCCGGCAGTCTAGCTCGACGCGGCGGCCCGCGCCTCGGCCTCTCGAGCGAGGCCTCGGGCCATTGGCGAGGCGAGGCGGGGCCTAGGCCTACCCGGTGCCTCGCTCTCCCTCTCCTCGAAAGAGGCCGCACGGCTCCCGCGAGCGAGGGGCCCGGCCCTGCCGAGGCACCCGCCCTAGCGGCCTTGGACGGCGGCCTTTTCGAGCACGCGCACGATGGTGCGGGTGAGCTCGGCGGCCTCCACGGGCTTCTCCAGCACGGCCGCCGCAGTCTCGGCCCCTGCCTTGTGCGCATCCCCCGACACCACGATGACGGGGGGCGCACTCCGGTCGGCCGCGAGCTCGGAGAGCACCTGTGTTCCCGGCATACCTGGCATGGAGAGATCGAGCAACACCACGTCGAAGCGCTCCGCACGGACCCGGGCCAATCCTTCGCTGCCGTCCACCGCCCCGGTGACCTCGGCCCCCACCGCCCGCAGTTGCCGGAAAAGGGCGGCGCGCACCAGGGGCTCGTCGTCGACGACCAGGATGCGGCGCCCGGCCAGCGCGACCGCGCCGACCGCCGCCGGCGAACCCTTCCTCTTACCCTCCACCAGGGGAAGCTCAACCACGAAGGTGGTTCCCTTCCCCTCGGTGGAGGTGAAGGTGATGCGGCCACCGAGGTCGTGGACGATGCCGAAGGCGGTGGCGAGTCCGAGTCCGGTCCCTCGCCCCGGGCCCTTCGTGCTGAAGAAGGGCTCGCCGAGTCGCGCCAGCGTAGCCGGGCTCATGCCGCAGCCGTTGTCTCTCACACGGATGACGAGGTGGCGCGACCCGCCTTGGCCCTCCCGGACCGGCCCTCGACGCTCGAAGGCCTCCACGCGCAGCTCGGGTTCGGGACTGGCGGCGAGCGCATCCCGGGCGTTGATGCAGAGGTTGAGGAGCACTTGATGCAGGTGTCCGGGTGGCCCGAGCACGATCGCCTCGGCGGGCGCGATGGCGTCCTCGATGCGCAGGCCCCGGTCGAAGGTGCTCCGGCACATGCGCAGCACGGCGCGGAGCACACCGACCGCATCGACCTCTTCGCGCCTTGCGTCGCGCTCGCGCCGCGCGACGAGGGTGAGCTGTCGCGCGAGCTCCATCGCGCTCTGCGTGGCGTGGAGGGCGTCCTCCAGCGCATGGCGTACATCGAGCCCTCCCGGCGGCCCGGACAGGCCGTCCTCCAGGCACCACTCGAGGTTCGGCAGGATGGCGGCGAGAGCGTTGCTGAAGTTGTGCGAGATCCCCGCGGCGAGGTCACCCATGGCGTCCACGCGCTGCGAGTGGCGCAAGGTTTCGGCGAGGCGCTTCTCCTCGGTGACGTCGCGGGCGGCCGCCACCACCACGCGCTCTCCGGCGAGCTCGGCCGTGCGCGCGCTGATCTGCACGTCCACCGCGGCGCCCTCGCGGCGGCGGGCGCGCAGTTCCACCCCGCGCATCTCCCCCTCCTCGAGCGATCGGGCCGAGAGCTCGACCGGCAGCCCGGCTTCGACGAGGGGCCGCCCCAGCACCTCCTCGCGCCGCCAACCGAAGGTTCTCTCGAATCCCGGGTTGGCGTCGAGCACCACCTCGTCTCGGGCCCTGAGCAGCACCAAGGCCTCGGGAACCGTGTCGAAGATTCCCCGGAAACGCGCCTCGCTCGCCCTGAGCTCAGCCTGCGCCCGCTCGCGCCCTGCCACTTCTCGCTCCAGCGCCGCGTGCTTCTCGGCCACCTCGCGCTCCCGCCGCAATGACTCACCGAGCCGCGCCTTGAAGACGAGCGACCTCGTATAGGAGTGCAGGGCAAAGAGCACGAGGAGGAGCACGGCCGCGGCCGCCACCGCCAGGTTGAGCGCGGTCGCGAGCGGCGAGAGGCTGCCGAGCAAGGCCGCGGTGCGCACTGCGTGTACGAGCGCGAGCTGCTCCCCCGGCACCGGCACCCTGGCCGCGAGCCAGCTGGGACCGAGCTCCACCATCTGGCCGGTGGGGGCGAGCGCGGCGAGGCCTTCCGGCAGGTCGGCCGGCCAGGTCTGCGCGCGGGGTCGGTGGGCACGCCCGGCCCGGTCGACGAGCAGGAACAGACCCGGCTCCCCGGAGGAGGACATCCCCATGCTGGAGAGCAGGGTCGAGGCGCGGAGCCAGGCGACGAGGTGCCCCACGTAGCGCCCCTTGAACCAGTGAGCGCGCGAGAGGAGCAGATCCGCCCCGTCGGGCGACAGGTACGCTCCGCGCTCGTCCTCGGCCCGGTCGAGTGGCCCGGGGAAACCCGGCGCGCTGAGTCCCTCCGAGTCGGCGAGGACCCGACCGGCGTCGTCCAGGAGAGCCACCCGCCGGAAGGCGGGCGGCACCCCGGTCCGGCTGCGCTGGCACAGGGCGAGCAGGCGTTCCCGGATGGGCACCAGGGTGAGCTCGAGCCCGTACTGCGCGCTCATGCCGAGGTCGCGGCTCTCGAAGAAGGCCGCCACCTCGCTCGACTCGGCGAGGTTGCGCAGGTCCTCCTCCGCCCCGCTCAAAGCCCCCCCCAGCGCCACCACGTGAAGCTCGATCCACTGCGCGTGCTGTGCGAGCAGGTTCTCGCGCAGGGTCCGCGCCCCGCGGTAGTTCGCGACGAGCAGGCCGCCCACGAGGACCAGGAGCGCGACCCCGGCCACGAGCAGGCCACCCGCCCGGCGGGCGACACCGGCTGGCCGCGGAGAGGCGAGAGACGAGGCTTCCATCCGAGGCCCTAGTCGGCGTGAGCGAAGAAGCTCCGGAAGTAGATGGGCGCTTCGGGAAAGTAGGTCCTGACCAGGCGGTCGTAGGTGCCGTTGCTGTGGAGCCGGGCCAGATACTGCTCGAAGGCGAGGCGCAGGTGCGGGGCGTTCTTGCGGAAGGCCACCGCCATCTCCTGGGGCGAGCTTATGGGGCCTATCACCTTAACCTGTCCCGGCCACTTGGCGAGGGCGATCATCGCGTCGGCCACGTCGAGGAGGGCGAGCTCACCCTCGCCATTGATGAGGGCCGGGACCACCTCGTCGAGCCTTATCCTCTTCAGGAGGATCACGGCCCCGGTGCGGTCGAGAGCGTAGAGCGATGGGTCGAGGCAGGTTCCGGCCACCGCCAGCACCCCGCGCCTCGCGAGCAGTCGCTTCACGAGCGCGATGTCGTCCTGCACCTTCCCCGTCGGAGCGATGGGATGGACGGCCGAGCTCGCCCGCGCCACCACCCACACCTGGGTCGGGAAGATGGGCGAGGAGAAGGCCACCGACCGCTCGCGCCAGGGCAGCACGGTGAGACCGGTCGCGAGCATGTCGCCCCGAATGGGCAGCGGAGGGGCGGCGTCGGGATCGGGCGCCTTGGCCGTCACCCCCCGCCCGATGAGGTCAGGCAGCGCCGTGGCCCAGTCGCTTTCCACGAACTCATAGCGAACCCCCAGGTAGGCGGCGAAGCCCCGGGCCAATTCCACGTCGAGCCCGTCGCCCCCCCCGGTGACGAAGTTCGCGTACGGGATGCCCAGGTGCCGGAGCACCCCGCGCTGCCGGACGGCCTCGAGGTCGCCGCCCGGCTCATCGGCGCGCGCGTTCACATGGACGAGGAGCGCCGTACATGTCGCCATCAGGCCAACCCATACGCAGGGCTTCAGGGGCTTCATGGAGATCCCTCGGTGCGAGGAAGGTGCCACCGCGATCGGCATTCGACCGGGCCTCCGGCACGGGTCATGCGCGACCCTGGGCCGCGGCTGGGCGCACGATGCGACCCCTCCGGAAGCACGGGCTCCCAAGAGACCGTTCGTACACATCGTGAAAGGACGAGCCGCCCTCGAGGCGTCGCCAACCGGCCGGGCGGCACCGGGAAGACCCTGGCGCTCTGGGGCCCTCGCCCGCCCTGCTTCACACGCCGGGCGCGCGGGGGGCGCGGAGGGTGGGGTCACGGGTGCGGCACCACGCTCAGCAACGCATCGATGAGCCGGTCGACGTCTTGCCGAGAGTGAAAGAGGTGCGTCGAAACGCGCAGCGGCGTCGAGGCGGCGTTGGCCGGCGCGCTCTCGCGGGGGTTGCTACGGAGCGTATGGGGCACCGTGGTCGTCCGGATCACGATGCCGAAGGCGCTGTTCAAGGTGGCCACCGCGTCGGCCGCCGCGGTGGCCTGCGCAGCCGACATGGCTGGGGTGAGGTCGGCGTTGTAGTCGTATCCCGGCGAGAACGGGTTGAAGGAGGTGAGGCCCACCTGGCTCGCGTGGCTACCGCCGGGCGCGTAGGGGAAGGAAAGGGCTCGCGGTCCCCAGATGTTCACGATGCGTGCCCGAAGGTACTGGGCCACCGAGACGAGGTAGGCCTCGATGTTCTTGCGACCCCAGCTGTCCCAGAGCTGGCAGCATTCGAAGAGCGCGTTTTGCGACGGGCGGCTGCCGTTGCCGACCAGCTGGAGGAGAGCCGCGACGTTGTCGTCTTTTGAACGCGCGCCCTTGTTGAGGATGGAATTGCCGTTGGCCTGGCCGTAGAGCAGGGTGTTCGTGGGGAAATAGGTCGGGAGGGGGCCGGTGTTCGCGTAGCCCGGGACCGGGATGGCGACGGTGGGTCCTCCGGGGACGAGGAATCCCAGATCGGTGGTGGGGGCCTGGCGAACGTAGTCGTTCGGATCGTTGCCGTTGCGGATGTACATGAATCCGGTCTGCCCAGGACCGCACTGCCACTTGTGGCCCGCGCCCGACAAGAAGTCGCAACCCATCTCGTGCAGGTTCATGGCGATCATGCCGGGCTGGTGTGCCGCGTCGACGATGGACACGATCCCGTGGCGGGCGGCCCACAGGCAGAGCTCGCGCTCCCGCAGCCTCGTCCCCGTCAGGTAGATGGGCGAGGAGAAGAGGACGGCCTTGGTCCGCGAGGAGCGCTCGCGGTCGAACCGAGCGAAGACTTCACCTTCCGAGAATGCATCGTTGGTGGGAATGGCGACCGGGCGCAGCACCACCCCGTAGCGATCGGCGAGCAGGGAGAGGACCGAGTTCCCGGCACTCTCCTCCATGTTGGTGGTGATGATCTCATCCCCCTCGGCCCAAGTGAGGCCGAGCATGATGCGGAAGAGCCCGTCGGTGGTGTTGAAGCTCATGACGAGCTCGTAGGGATCGCACCCGAAGCCGGGAGCGATGGCGTTGCGGAAGCCTTGCTGGCCGAAAAAATAGGCGACCGGGTTCTCGGCGATGTCCTCGTAGTTGGCGTTGAAGTCGCGGATGACCCTCTGCGGCGAGGCGCCGGTGGTCCCGATCTGCATGTAGAGAAGCCCGGGCGCGAACTTCCAGGCCGAGGCGTAGGGGCTCTGGCCCGGGCGAGCGCGCGCGAGAGCGGAGCCCTCTTCTCCGGCCAGGGCCCGACCGGCGAGGAGCGCCGCCCCCCCGAAGCCGAACAACCTCAAGAACTCGCGACGAGCGACGCGGACCCTCTCGTGAGCCTCGTCGACCCGCTGGCGGGCCTTCTCGATCGACACCTCTTCCGATGAAGCGAGCGTGGCCACGTCCTGCGTGCCCATGTGTCCTCCCCAGGGTGGGATGCGACGACCTCGAGACTGGCCTCGTCATTGTGCCAGCGAGGTCGTGTCACCGCGAGAAAACATCCCACCGTGAAGTCGAGGGGAGGACCCCCACCTTCCGTCAGGCGAGATCGGGCGAGGGGACCGGCGTCGCCTCCGGGGCGCTCTTGTCGGGAACGACCCCCCGGGAGCCCTGCTGCGAAGAGCTGAAAGCCGGGTGTTTATGAGGAGGGGGCCGCGGCATCCGCGGCCCCCTCTTTAGCCCGATGAAGCAGGTGCTACTTCTGGAACTTCTCGGGAGTCTGCAGAAGCTTCTGAATCTCCGGCGTCTTCACGTTCTCGGGCGTGATGAGGACGGGGGGCAGAAGGACCTTCTTTTTGGCGATGGGCATCTTTTTCCTGAAGGCGTCGATCGCCGCCACGCCCTGGTAGCCCATTTGGTATGGGTCCTGCGCGATGATGGCGCTGATCGTTCCGTCGTCGAAGAGGGGCAGGACCTCCGGGCTCGGGTCGAAGGCCACGATCTTGACTTTGCCGACCATGTTCTTGGACTTCACTGCCTGAGCGTCGCCGACCGAGGCGGCACAGGCGTTAAAGATGCCCTTCAGGTCCGGATGAGCGGTCAGCTCGTCCGTCGAGATGTTGAGCGATCTGGCGCTGTCGCAGTCGGTCCACTTGGTCGGAAGCGACTTCATGTTGGGGAACTTCTTGACCGCCTCCTGGAAGCCCTTGCTGCGGCCGGCGCTCACCGATCCGGCTTGGATGCCGTGGTCCGCCACAAGTCCTTTCCCGCCGAGGAGCTTCGCCATCTCCTCGCCGGCCATGAGCCCACCCTTCACCTGGTCGGTGATGATGCTCGCCACCGGGGCATCACTGTCGATGCCCGAGTCGACCATGGCGACCGGCACCCCGGCCTTCATCGCCTCCTCCACCGGCGGGATGAGCGCCTTGGAGTCGAGGGCGGCGAGGAGGATTCCGGCCGGCTTCCTCTTGATGATGGTGCGCACGAAGTCGACCTGGGCGGCGACGTCGGCCTCGGTAGCCGGTCCGACGTAGTCGATGGTGTAGCCGAGCTCCTTGGCCTTGTCCTGTGCGCCCTTGACGAGGAACAGGTAGAAGGTGGCCGACGTCGACTTGGGGATGAAGACGATGGTCTTGCTCTCCTGGGCGAGCGCGTGCCCCGTCGCGCCGAACACGATACCCGCTGCCACGACGAGACTCTTCCATGTGAGCTTCATTCCGTTCCTCCTTGCGTTCTCTCTCGGTTACGACAACCTCTCCCGTCTTCAGCGTCGCCTCCGGAATTGGTCCGCTGCCACCGCGCCGATGATGACGAGCCCGTTCACCACGTATTGCCAGAAGGCGTTCACTCCAAGGATGTTGAGGCCGTTGCGGATGGTGGTCACGATGATCGCCCCGATGAGGGTGGCGACGATGCTCCCCTCACCCCCGAAGGTGCTCGCCCCCCCGATGATGACGGCGCCGATGGCGAGCAACTCGTAGCCGTTGCCTCCGGCGGGCTGCACGATGGCGAGGCGACCGGCCTCGATGGTGGAGGCGAGCCCGGTCAGGGCGCCGCAGATGACATAGATCCCGATTTGGACCCGTCGCACGTTGATGCCGGAGAGCCTCGCGGCCTCGACATTGCTCCCGGTGGCGTAGGTGAAGCGCCCGAAGCGCGAGTAGTTGAGGACGAGGAACCCGAGCACGAAGACCGCGAGCACGATGAGGGTCGGCACCGGGATGACCTGGAACACCTTGCCCTGCCCGAGGAACTTGTAGCGTTCGAGGCCGTAAATGGGCACCCCGTTCACGAGGATGAGCGCGAGACCACGGGCGATCCCCATCATCCCCAGGGTGCCGATGAACGGTGGGACCCGCAGCACCGTGATGAGCAGGCCATTCGCCAGGCCGAAGACGGCGCCGGCGGCGCCGGTCGCCACGAGCGCCAGGGTGAGGCTCTTCGTCGCGGTGAACACCAAGCCCCCCACGACGGCCGAGCAAGCGAACACCGAGCCGACCGACAGGTCGATTCCCCCCGCGATGATGACGAAGGTCATGCCCGCGCCGATGATGGCGATGACCGCGGTCTGCAGGGTGATCTCGAAGAGGTTATCGACCGTGAAGAAGAAGGGCGACAAGAAGGCGAGCACGAGCCAGAGCGCGATGAGGATGACGAACATCGACACGGCCTGGTTGCGGAACACCCCCTTGAGCTCCACCGCCACCCGCCCCACCGGGCTCTTCGCCACTTGCTCGAACGCGCTCATGAAAGCTCACTCCGGGCGCCGAGGCGGCTCGCATACTGCACGACTTCCTGCTTGGTCGCTCGTTCGCGCTCGAGCTCGGCCACGATCTCCCGTCCGGCCATGACCAGGATCCGGTCCGCGATCTCCAGGATCTCGTCCACATCGCTCGAGATGAACAGCACGGCGCGGCCGTGCTGCGAGACGAAGCGGCGGATGAGCCCGTAGATGTCCCCTCGCGCGCCCACGTCGATGCCCATGGTCGGCTCGTCGAGGATGAGCAAGCGGCACCCGGCGGTGAGCCACTTGCCGAAGACCACCTTCTGCTTGTTGCCGCCGCTCAGGTACTTCACCTGCTGGGAAAGCCCCGCGATCTTGAGCCCGATGGAGGAGACGAGGTCGGCGACCGCGCGTCGCTCCGCTCCGGTGCTGAAGAACAAGCCGTGCAGCTTGGAGAGCAGCACGAGTGACACGTTCTCCTTCACGCCCATGCTGAGGCACAGGCCGTCGACGTCCCGGTCCTCGGACAGGTAGCCGAGCCCGTGGCGCACCGCCATCTTGGGCGAGTCGAGTCGCACCGGCGCCCCGTCGAGCAGGAAGGTCCCCCCGCCCACTGCATCGATTCCGAAGATGGCCCGGGCGAGCTCCGTCTTCCCGGAACCGACGAGCCCGGTCACCCCCAGGATCTCGCCCTTACCGACCGAGAAGCTGAGCGCTTGGGTGAAGTGGCTGTTCAGGAGCCCCCTCACCTCGAAAGCGGCACCGCCTGACGGGCCACGGGCCTCGGTGGGCCTTCGCGCCAGGTCCTTGCCGATCATGAGCGCGATGACCTGGTTCAGGTCGGCCGTCTTGGCCTCGAGCGTGGCGACGGCGAGCCCGTCGCGCAGGACCGTGATCCGGTCCCCCACCTGCTTCACCTCCTCGAGCTTGTGAGAGATGTAGATGACTCCGATCCTCTTCGACTTGATCTCGGCGATGGTCCGAAAGAGGCTCTCCGTCTCCTTCCGACTCAGCGCCGCAGTGGGCTCGTCCATGATGAGGATCTTGGCGTTCTTGGCGAGGGCGATGGCGATCTCGAGCAGCTGCTTCTGCGAGACCGTGAGTTGCGACACCTTGAGCGCGGGGTCGACATCGAGTCCCACTCTGGCCAGCGCCGGCCGCGCCTTCCGGGCGACCTCCTTCCAGTGAATGAATCCCCGCTCGTGGATGAAGTGGCCGAGCGCGAGGTTCTCCGCGACCGAGAGGTGCGGCAGGAGGTGGAAGTTCTGATAGACCGTGACGATCCCGTGATCCTCCGCACGCTTGGGGTCGTAACTCGCGAGATCGACCGGCACCCCGGCGAGCGAGAGCGCTCCCGAGTCCGAGCGGTAGGCGCCGCACAGGATCTTCATGAGGGTCGACTTGCCCGCCCCGTTCTCACCGAGCAGGACGTGGACCTCGCCGTAGTCGAGGTCGAAGTGCACGCCCTTCAGCACGCTCACGCCGAAGAAGGACTTCCTGATGTCGGACATGGACAGGAGCTTGTCCAATGAGCGGCCTCCGGGATGACGCCTTCGAAGGAAGCCCTACGGAGCGGCAGAGTGGCGACGCTATCACGGTTTCGGGCGCCACCCGGCTTTAGAAGAGGGCAGCTCTCGTCAAGGCGGCTCCTCGGTCACGGGGCGGACGGTTTGCCACACCTCCGACTGCGCCGCGAGTTTCGACCCCACTGGGGCTGCGCCCTTGGCACGGTGCGCCTGCGCGCTCCCCCGGTGAGGGACGGCACCGCAGGGGCATGCGGGACAGCGAAAAGCCGGAAGGCCCGTCGTGCGCCACGATCGACGGGGACTCGTGGTCCTCCCGGCCGGCCGTACGCTTGCTTTGGTCCCAGCCGATTCAGCTTAACTTTCAGGGCGTTCTCGGGGTCATCTCGATATACCGCGAGAAACCGCAGGTGAAGCGATGAAGCCCGTCACCGTATTTGTTTTACTGTGCGTGATGGTTCTTGCCCCGGGAGTGGCTCGAGCATCCGAGCCCGGCTCAGGCATCCCCGCGCAGCCGAATCACCAGGCAGCCCGCACCGCGCAGGACGAGCAAGCCTCCGCCAGGCCGGCGCTAGGCGGCCACCACGACGTCCCCCTCGAGACTCTCCTCGCGGACGTCGGGGCGAGTCGGGCCGCAACACCCGAGAGCGGTCGGGTCAGGGAGTCTCCCGCCGCATACAGCGTTCCCGTTGGAGATCCCAACGACAGGTTCACCACCAGCGCGCGCCCACCCCTTTCCTCGAATGGACTCGACAAGGTGGTGGTGAAGTTCGATGGACTTCCCCCCTCGAGGCCGGTGCTGGTCGCGGCCCTCACCCCGGACCTCGCGCCCGCCTCAGCGATCGAGGTTCGCCGCGCCTTCGGCGAGCTGCTCTGGAAGCCCTCCGTCGAGCAGAGGGAGACGCAGACCGAGGCGACGCTGCTGTTCCACCTCGAACACTGAGCGGGTCACCCAGCCGCCCCGCTGCCGCGGATCACGCCTTTCGCCGGACTGCACGATCGAAACTCAACGGTCCGGGACCGGCCGCCGCGAGGAACAGGAAGATGAAGCAGAAGAGGACAGCCTGTTCTCCGTGGTTCTGGATCGGCCAAAAGGCCTTCGGGAAGTGAGCCATGAAGTAGGCGACCGCCATCTCCCCCGAGGCGATGAAGGCGATCGGCCTCGTGAACAGGCCGAGCAGAATGGCGAGGCCGCCTACGAGCTCGATGATACCGGCCACGGTGAGGAGCGGGGTGAGGTGACCTCCGGGCATCCCTCCGAACCAGCCGAGGAGCTTCATCCCGCCGGGGCAAATGAATAGCAACCCGGCCACGATCCTGAGGAGGGATTGGGCCGCGCCTGCCAGTCGATTCATGTCGATACCCTCCGCCCTTCTATGCTTAAGAATGCCTGAGCCGAAGGGACGTTCATAACTTGCCCAAGGGTGGATTCACCTCTCAATGGATTTGCGATGCGAGGCAGCCCAGACCCACCGTTCATGGCTGGGCAGCGCCCGTTCACGGAGTACCCACGCGGGCCCCGTGACTCTTAGAGAGGGTGCCCGGCCGACCCACTCGCCACCAGAGAGGGGCCTCGGGGCAAGCCTGGCTGCACTGCGCGGCATTCGAACGAGGAGAGGGCGCCCGCGTCGCAGGGGCCGGAGAGTCTGCAGGCGGAGTACAGGCCAAGCGGCCTCGACCCGCCCCGACTGCCCGGGCGGGGCTCACCCTGTCGCCCCAGGGAGACCTCTCCCGCTCGGACTCTGGCGCGATCTCGGCGCGGCACGACCTAAGAGAGGGGGAGCCCGAACCGAATGGCGAGGAAAGTCCCGCCCCCCATGGCGATCCAGAGGAGGACACCCATGACGAGTGGCCTCACCCCCACCGACTTCAGCCCCTGACGCGACAGCCCGATGCCAATGAGAAATAGGGTGAAGACCATGGCGCGGCGCGCCGCCTCGGCCAGGACGAGCCCCGCCGGCCTCAGGCCCGGCGCGTAGGTGGCGAGGGCGGCCGCCGCCACGAAACCGAAGATGAACCAGGGCGGATGCCCAGCCTTCTTCGAAGGTCCCCCGGTGCGGTGCCTTTCGAAGAGCCCGAGGGCGATCGTCACCGGCACGATCCAGAGAGCCCGTGCGAGCTTGACAGTGGTGGCGATCGAGAGGGCCGTCTTTCCGTATTGGATGGCGGCTCCGACGACCGAGCTCGTGTCGTGGATCCCGAGCGCCGCCCAGAGACCGAAGGCCTGTTGGCCGAGGTGAGCGGCATGTCCGAGGGGGGGGAAGATGAGAAGAGCCACGGAATTCAGCAAGAACACGGTCGCCAGGGCCACCGAGATCTGGCGATCCTCGGCGGCAATGACCGGCGCGGCCGCCGCGATGGCGCTACCTCCGCAGATGGCGGTGCCCACCGTCACGAGGATGCCGGTGCGGCGCTCCACGCGCAGGGCCCGCGCCACCAGGGTTCCGACCATCCCGCACACCGCGATGGTGACGATGGTGTAACCGATCCCGTGCGCACCAGCCCGCGCCACCGCACCGAGATCCATTCCACCTCCGAGTCCGATGACGGCGGCGGGGAGGAGGCGGCGGGCGAGCCATCGCGTCTTCTCTGGGGAAGGGTTCCCGAGCGTGAGTGCCACGGCCACACCCGAGACGAGCGCCGCCGCTGGAGGAACGCCCGGGAGGCAGGCGACCGCGGCAGCGATGCCGAGGACTGCCCAGCGTAGCCGAGAGAGCCACGGTTTTTGCGGCTTCGGAGCTTCGACTGCTCCTTGGCCCGCCTCGCCAGGCGAGGCAGCGCCAGATGAGCCCAGGCTCGCGTACATGGCCGGTGGAGCCTCGGGCGTGCAGGAAGGTTCAGCGGCGGCCTGAGCTCGCGCGGTCTTCACGGGCGATTCTCCTGCGGTTTTCGTGGAATAAAGCGCCTCGTCGAGGCCAGCTAAGCTCAGTCAGCCCCTTAAGGGTATACGAACGCGCTCCGGACGGGAAGTAGCTCCAGCGAGTGGGAGCGAACTCTCGCCTCCGAGCACAAGCAGGAAATCCCCTCCGGCTCGGCGGACCGGCTGCCTGCCCAATATGGGCTAGGGGGTCTGCCACCCGGCCGTGCGGTTCGGCACCCGCCTCAAGAGAAGCGATAAGGGCAGCCGGGTTCGGACCGGACGCGGAGGTCAAAAGATCCAAGGATCCTCGGCGCGCAACGGAGAGCGCACCACGCGTAGCCAGGACCTCGCACGAGCGCGTCGTCCCCCGAACCAGAGAGGAGCCTCTTCGGCTCACCATGATCCGAGCTCTTCGTCACCCTCTCGGACAACGGTGCCTGTTTCACGCACCCTTGCGTGAGGAGCCGTCCTCGCCCCTTCGCCCGCATGGTTCTTTGCCGCGAGCCCGCGACGGGCCACTCTTAAGGAGAGAGTGCGTATGGCCCCGGAAAACTGGCAGGTCGACCCCGTTCACTCCGCGATCAGCTTCAGCGTCCGGCACATGGTGATCTCGAAGGTGCGCGGCCGTTTCGCCCGCTGGAACGCCAAACTGAACCTCGACCTCGCCGATCTCGCGCGCACCGCGGTCGAGGTGGACATCGAGGCGGCCAGCATCGACACCGGGGTCGCGGATCGCGACAGCCACCTGCGGTCCGCCGACTTCCTCGACGCCCCCCGTGTGCCTAGCCTCACGTACCGCAGTCGGCGGGTCGAGGTGATATCGCCCGAGCGGCTCCGGGTCCGGGGCGACCTTTCCATCCGCGGAGTCACCCGTGAGGTGACACTCGAGGTCGAATACGGCGGCCGCGGCGAGGACTCCTGGGGCAACGAGTGCGTCGGCTTCATCGCCAACAGCTCACTCAGTCGCAAGGATTTCGGTCTCACCTGGAATCAGGCCCTCGAGACGGGCGGGGTACTCGTGGCTGACCGCGTGGATATCGAGATCGAACTCCAGGCCACCCGACCGGCTGCCTCGAAGGTCGCCTAAGGGCTGCCACCGTGACCCATCTCTCCCGAGCTTTACCGCCTCTCAGACCGGCACGCCCGCTGGGAGGCACACGAGGACCACCTTTGACCGGGACACCCACCGCGACTGCCGCCTCGTCGCCCGCCGAGATGGCGCGGGGCAGCCGATTGGCCCGATCCCCTTTCCTTTGCGCGCTCGCATCGCCGCTCGAGCTTTTTCCCGCCGGTACGCGAGTCCCGTCCCGAGCCCAGGAGGCGAAGTCGCATGACCGACCGAGAACCCGAGAGCCACGCGCGCACGACGCGCATGCCCGTCCTTTTCGTGGGCCACGGCTCGCCCATGAACGCCATCGAGGACAACGTGTTCAGCCGCGGCTTTCGTGAGCTGGCCAAGGCCCTGCCCCGGCCGCGGGCCATCCTCGCGGTCTCGGCCCACTGGTACATCGAAGGCACCCTCAGTACCGCGAGCGAGCGGCCCACGACCATCCATGACTTCGATGGATTTCCGGACGAGCTCTACCGCATGGAGTACCCGGCACCCGGGAACGTGGAGCTCGCCCGCGAGGTGGTCCGCCTCCTCGGCGAGCGTGCCTCCCTGAGCCAGGAGTGGGGACTCGACCACGGCACCTGGAGCGTGCTCGTGCACCTTCGCCCTGAAGCCGACGTGCCGGTTGTCCAGCTGAGCCTGGACCGGGGCCTCTCCCCCGAGGGCCATCTCGCCCTCGGCCGCGCGCTCGCGCCCCTGCGCGATGAAGGGGTCCTCATCATGGGGAGCGGCAACCTCGTCCACAACTTGCGCCACGCCTTCGGCGCCTGGCGGCGCGGTGAAAGGGCGCCGCCCGACTGGGCGCGAGCCTTCGACGAGGACGTGGCGGGCGCGATCACCCGCCACGACCTCAAGTCCCTGGCCGGCGCGCTCGCACGCGAAGAGGGGCGCCTTGCCCACCCGACGCCCGAGCACTACTTGCCTCTGCTCTACACCTTAGGTGCAGCGACGGAGAGAGACGCCGTGCGTTTCCCCATCGAGGGTTTCGACATGGCTTCGCTCTCGATGCGCTCGGTGCTCCTCGGCTGACCTCCTCTGCAGCCTTCACGGGCTTCGCCCTGTAAGGACGGCACCTGCCCTGCGGCCACAGGAGCCATGAGCCCAGCCCGCGCCAGGACGCCGACCCACGACATCGAACCTCCTCTTCTACTCGCGGTCGTCGCCGCGGGCCTTCACCCGGGGACAGGATCCGCAGCACGCTCCTCGGCCTATTCGAGGTGTCACGCCGAGCGCCGTCGGCCTGAACGCCCAAGCCGGACGCTTCCTCTGCCCTTTCTTACGCTCGAGGTCTTCATCGCGGTGGGACGGCAGGGGACGCTGCCTGCTTCCCAGGTGGACTAGAGCCCGCGAACCCCGCCGGCCGAAAGCTTCTCCGGCCGGGTTCGACAGGGAACCTTCGCTTTCAGGTGAACTGCCGGACCTGGGAGCGCCTGGAAGGCGCCCGGCCTTCAGGCGTCGGGGCAGATGGAACAGACCCGGCCCTGGGCCCTGAACCCCGTCAGTTCGACGGCGGGGCTCGCCATGCCGGCCTTGACGCTCTCGGCCCGCATGAGGTCGGTGCTGAGATACTTCTTGTTGTCGTCGGGGAAGATGGTGACGACGACCGCCTGCGGGCCCATCGCCTCCTGCACCGCCACCGCACCGAGAAAGTTAGCCCCGCTGCTGATCCCCACCCCGAGGCCGAGCTGCCCGGCCAGCTTCTGGGCCATGAGGATGGCGTCGCCGTCGTCCACGCTCACGATGTCGTCGAGCTCGTCCAGCCTGACGATGGTGGGGATGAACTCGTCGCTGATCCCCTGGATCCGGTGCCGGCCGACCTTGTGTCCGGTCCGCAAGGTGGGACTGTTGGCCGGCTCGAGTGGGTGAAGTCTGATCTCCGGGTTTCGCCTGCGCAGGTAACGGCCGGCGCCCATGATGGTGCCCCCGGTCCCGACGCCGGCCACGAACGCGTGCGGTTTGAGTCCCAGGGCCTCGAGCTGGGCCCAGATCTCGGGCCCGGTGGTGCTGGCATGGGCGACGACGTTCTCCTCGTTGTCGAACTGGCGCGGCAAGAAGCAATCGGCGGTCTCGCGGGCAAACGCTTCGCACCGCTCGATGCTGCCGAGAAATCCACCCTCCGCCTGGCTGACGAGGCGGATCTGCGCGCCGAAGCTGCGGATGAGGTCCTTGCGCTCCTGGCTCATCCAGTCGGGCATGAAGATGGTCACCGGGTGACCGAGGGCACGGCCGATGGCCGCGAAGGCGATTCCGGTGTTGCCGCTCGTCGCCTCGGCGATGGGGGCTCCCGCCTTCAGCGCACCGAGCTCGTAAGCCCTGCGAATGATGTGCAGGGCCATGCGATCCTTGATGCTCCCGGTCAGGTTCCAGTTCTCCGCCTTGGCGTAGACGGTCCGGCTCTTGCCACGCAAGGTGAAGTCGATGGCGAGCACGGGCGTGCCGCCGATGAGGCTGGCGAGAGCGCGCAGCCGAGTTCCGTTGAGGTCGTGCGAGGTTTTCATCTCAAATCCGGCGAGAACGCTACGCCACCCGCGCACTCGGGTCCATCATGGAAGGGCCCGACGAAGAGCGCAGGTCGCGGTCGAACGAATGCGCTTCGAGTCCTTCATTTCGATTTGTGTCAGTTGTTGCGGCGTTCCGTCGAAAACCCCCGAATGTGGGAAAGCCCCTCACCTCGCCCGGATCGCACACCGAGGAACCGCTCGCTCGCCTGGGGCAGCCCGTCGCAGTCGAGGCTCGGAGGTCGCTCGCAGGCCATGCGCAGAGGCGCCCAGGAGACTCCTGCGTGCCAATGCGGGTGCGCTTAACCTCGGGAGCGCCTCGGCGCCTCCTTGAGAGGTCGCTCGCCCGCTGCCGTGCTACGATCGCAATCCGCGCGCTCGGTGAAAGGGGCGCGGGAAGAGAATCCAACCGCGAGGGGAGCTGGGCTCACCGTACGGGGTGTCAGATGGGGGTGTGGCGGAGGCGAGAGCGACGACCTAACTCTGCCTGTATGGCACCGGGCACTCGACAGGTCGCCCATCGCGCACCCACGAGCGCCTCGGCCGGCTTTCACGGTCGGGCACCTTGGCGGTGCACGCCAGTTCCGGGCGCGCGAGTGCGGCCTGGCGCGAGCCGACCTGCGCCCTCGCGATCGGACTTACCGAGGAGGAATCGTGTGACGAAAAGGACCTCGATAGCGCTCTGCGCGCTCGCGTTGCTCTTCTTCCCCGCCGCGGCCCTGGCCGTGCCGGCGACCATCACCGTCTTCGAGGCGGAGGTTCACGCTGCGCCCGACCCCTCCTCCCCCGTCATTCACACCTTCGCCGAGAACACCCACGTCTCGGTCTCAGAGCAAGCGACCAACGGATTCCGAAAGGTCCGGCTGCCCGATGGCCGGGTGGGTTACCTGGAAGAGGGATCGCTCGCGCTCTCCCCGGTGGCGACCGCTCCGCCCACGCCGCCGCCGCCAGGGCCACCCCCACCGCCGCCGCCGGCGGTCGCCGTGCCACCCCCACCACCGCCGCCCCCACCGCCGCCGGTGTATGCCCGTTATCGGCTCTATGCGGATCCGACCGCATTCAAGCACGTCGGGTTCTTCCTCCGCCTCGAGCTCGGGGCCGGTTACATGGCCTCCTCCACCTCGCCGACCGCGACCTCGCTTCCCTTCGATTCCACTCGCGGGGCCGCCGGTGCCTTCGGCGTCGCGCTCGGCGGCGCGGTCCAGGAGAACTTCATCATCTCCGGCCACTTCTGGGGAGTGTGGTCGGGTTCACCGTCGGCCTATGCCAATGGCGTCTCGGCCCCCGTCTTCAGCGACTTCTCCACCTCGCTCATCGGCATTGGACCGAGCTTCGACTGGTACTTCATGCCCCACAACATCTACGTCACCCTCACGCCCTCTCTCACCTGGCTCAACTTCAACAACGTGGCGGGTAGCTTCAACGGCGATTACCAGACGAGCGCGGGATTCGGCGCCTGGGCGGCGCTCGGGAAGGAGTGGTGGCTCGGTCCCCACTGGGCGCTCGGCGTCTCCGGCTGGTTCGCGTGCAGCTTCAATCGCGAGACCGACGGCTCCGGCCCCACCTGGCGGACGTTCGCCGGCGGCATTGGGTTCACCTCCACCCTCAACTGACGGCGCAGTCCCTGGGGCGCTCGGGATGAGCCCCGCGCGCGATGGCACCGGAATTACGGACCGACCGGGGGTCTCACTCATCCGAAGACGAGTCCGGCCGTCTTGCGCCAGGCGGGGCGCGCCTCGATGCGCGCCAGCCATGCTCGGAGGTGGGGGTAGGGCGAAAAGTCGAAGCCGCCCTCGCCAGCGAGCAGGAGGTGTGGCGCGTGGGCCACGTCGGCGATCGAGAAGTCTCCCTCGAGCCAGTCGCGCCCGACGAGCCGTTCCTCGAGGACGGGGAGCAGGCGGCCGAGTTCCTTGCGGCCGGCCTCGGCCGCCTTGGCGTCTCCGGTCGTGCGCCAGAAGGCCTGCACCCGCGGGTTGGTGGCACGGAAGACCGGGCCCAGGGCTGGGCTCAAGTGGGCCGCCTGGAAGAAGAGCCATCGCTGCAGGGAGGCCCGGCCCTCGGGTGACGTGGGCAAGAGATGGGCGGCGGGAAACTTTTCGGCCACGTACCAGTTGATGGCGTTCGATTCCCACAGGCGGAACGCCCCGTCGACGAAGCTCGGGACCCGGCCCATGGGATTGAGCGCGAGGTAGGCGGGCGAACGGTTCTCGCCGGCGGAGGTGTCGACGCGGTGGGCGGTGAACGGTCCCCCGGACTCGCAGAGGCCGAAGACGGCGCGGGCGGAATTGCCCGAAACAGGCCCGTAGTAGAGGTCCATGGACAAGATGTTATCGCAATCGCCTGGGCGCGGGCCCCAAGACCTCTTCGGGCCGTCGTCTCAAGGGAGGCCCTCCTTGGGAGAGGGCCCGGATCCCACCTAGCGAGAACTCGGCCACGTGATGGGCGAGCTCGGCGAGAGCCTCAGGCGTCGGTCGCCAGCCCGGCACGAGCCGGCTCAAGACCGCGGTGCGGCCGTAAAGGAGACACTGTCCGTGGATGCTCCCCACCACCCGCGTCACCCGCGGGTCCTCCCGCGGAGTTCCGAGGAGTTCGGCCACCACCGCTCCCAAGTACTCGATGCGGGGCCGGATGGCCTTTTGCAGAACCCGGTCCAGCTCCCGGGTCGGGTTCTCCATCTCGCGGTTCATGAGGCGGTGAATCCACAGGCGCTGCCCCCCTCCGGCGATCCGCTCGAGGAAGGTCTGGATGTAGGACCTGAGGCGCTGCTCAGGCGGACCCTCGCCCCGCATGATGACGGCACCGGTCTCGCGCATGGCGGCGATGGCCATCTCCATCACCTCGGTGTAGAGGCCGAGCTTGTCGCCGAAGTGATAGTTGACCGAGGCGAGATTCGCGTGCGCCGACTGGCAGATTTGTCGGATGGTGACGCCCTCGAATCCGCGGTCCCCGAAGAGCTCGGCGGCCACGGCGAGCAGGCGGCTCCGCGTCTCGTGATCCCGGCCGGCCCGGCGGGCCTGCGCCAGGTGGCGCGCCGCTGGAGGGTGTCCGCGCATCACAGGGTCCTGCGGAAGAGCAAGGTGGCAGCGGTCATGGCCACCGCGGTGAAGAGACCGAGATAGGCGAGATCGCCCGCCACCGCCATGAGCCCGGTGTCCTTGAGGAGCAGGCACTTGAAGGCGTGCACCGCGTAGCTGAAGGGGTCCACCCGCGCGATGAACTGCATCCAGCCCGGGAACGCCTGCTGTGGATAGACCGCGCCGCTCGGGAAGAAGAGCAGGGTGTTGAGGACGCCGAAGGTGGCCCGCGGGAGCAAGGGATCGCTCACCCGCACCATGAGGAGGAACATCATGCTGACCAGGGCGAGGGCGGCCATCACGATGACGAGGAAGAGGCGCAGCAGACGGACGGGCTCGAAGGGCTGGGGGATCCCCGCAATGACCGACCCGAGCGTCATGAGCACGAGCCCGGCCAGCACCGCCTTGATGGCGCCCGAGAGGTTGAATCCCGCGATGAGCTCGAACTTGCTGATGGGCGTCACGAGGTAACCCTCGTGAAGCCCGCGCGCCTTGTCGTCGATGAAGATGATGCCGCCCCCGATCATCACCATCATGAAGATCGACATCACGATCGAGCCGGGCAAGAGGTACTGGATGTACGGAACGTACGGGTAGACCTCCACCACGTCCAGGGTCACCTGGTCCGGCAGGCGGTTGGAGTCGGCGCGCGGCTGGCCGTACGCGCCCACGAGCCCGGTGAAGGTGTTGACCAGGGTCGCGGCGACGAAGCTGTCGGTGTTGTCCTCGATGAGGGCGACCCGGGGATCGTCCTTGGCAAGGGTCCGGCGCGAGAAGCCCGGCGGGATGGTGAGCACGCCGTTCAATCGGCCCTCGCGCAGGTCGGTGAGCGCCATCGCGCCGTCGCTGTAGGGCACGGCCTCGAAGGTTCGCGCGTTCGCCGCCACCGCCCCCGCCAACTCGCGGAACCGCACCGCCGGGACGGCGCGATCCTGATCCACGATGCCGACTTTGAGATCGCGAAGATTTCCGCCGAAGGCGTAGCCCAGCACCACGAGTTGGACGAGCGGGAACACCATGGAAACCAGGATGAGCACCGGGCTCCGCCGGAACCGGCGGAGTTCGCGCTCGATGATGGCCCAGGTTCGCTGCATCGAGTTCCTCCTAACGGCGACGCACCATGAAGTTTCGATCAGCAGCCGAGGGCTCCTGCAGCGCGTCGCGCAGCCCGCGCCCGGTGTAGTGCACGAAGACGTCGTCGAGGCTCGTGCTCTGGATGGCGAGGGACCGGATCTGGATCCCTTCCCCCTCCGCCGCCTCGATGAGCGCCTTGGTGGTCGCCGGCCCGCCCGACGAGGCGATGCGGAAGACATGGTCCTGTCCGGTGACGCGTTCGGCCCCCGGCAGGCGCTCGAGCCGCTCCTGCCAGCCGGCGGGGACCGCGTCGAAGCTCGCCTCGAGCACGTTCTTGCCGGGGACGCTGGCCTTGAGCTTGAGTGGGGAGTCGAGCGCCTTGAGGCGCCCGTGGTCGACGATGGCGATCCGGTCGCACAGCTTGTCTGCCTCGTCCATGTAGTGGGTGGTGAGCAGCACAGTCAGGTTCCGCTGCGACTTGACGCGCTGCAGCATTTCCCACACCGCCACCCGCGAGACCGGATCGAGACCGGTCGTCGGCTCGTCGAGGAAGAAGATGCGGGGCTCATGCATGAGCCCGCGGGCGATCTCGACCCGTCGCCGCATCCCGCCCGACAAGAACTTGACCGGACGGTCGGCCCATTGCGTGAGCTCCACCGCGGCGAGCAACTCGGCCATGAGGCGTCGCCGCCGCTCCCGCGGAACGCCGTAGAGCTTGGCGAAGACGAGCAGGTTTTCCTTGACGCTCAGCTCGAGGTCGCTCGTCATGGCCTGGGGGATGACGCCGATCGACCGCCTCACGCCGTCCGGATCCCGATCGATGGCGCACCCTCCCACGAGGGCGGTGCCGCTCGTGGGAGGGATGAGGGTCGTGAGCATCCGGATGAGGGTCGACTTGCCGGCGCCGTTCGGGCCGAGCAGCCCGAAGATCTCGCCCTCTTCCACCGCGAAGGAGATCTCGTCCACCGCGGTGAAGTCCCCGAAGCGCTTGCTGATCCGCTGGACGTCGATGGCCGACATGAGCGGACCTAGGAGGCGGCGGGGAAGAGGACGTAGGCGGTCATCCCCACCGCCAGGCGTCGGTCCCGGTTGTCCACGCGCAGCCGGACCTCGAAGGTCCTGATGTCGCGCTTGGTGCGGCTCACGTCGCGTTGCGTAGCGAACCCCGCATCCACCCCGCGCAAGGTCACCGTTCCCACCCGTTCCTCGCCGGAGGGCAAGCGGACGGTGAGGTGGTCTCCCAGGCGGACCCGGTCGATGTAGGTCTCCTCGACGTCGGCGCGCACCCACAGGTCGTCGGGGTCGATGAGGGTCACGATGGCCTGGCCCGGGTTCACGTACTCGCCCACCCGAGCGGCCCGCACGTCCACGATCCCCGCCAACGGCGCGTGGATCTCGGCGTAGCTCCGGCGCACGTCCGCCTTCGTCACCTGCGCCTGTGCCGCGTCGCGCTGCTGGCGAGCGGCGAGGAGGGCGGCCCGCTTCTCGGCCGTCTGTTCGGCGTTCGCGTGCGCGAGGTCGAGGACCGCGCGTTGCGCCTCGACCTGGCGCGCCAGCGACTGCACGCGCGCTTGCGCCGCCTCGTAGGCGGTGCGGGCGTGGTCGCGCTCCTGCTCGGCGGCCGCCCCATGCTGGGCCAGCCGGTCTTGCCGCTCGTAGGTGAGACGCGCGTCCTCCAGATTGGCGGCCGCTTCCGCGCCCGAGGCCTCGGTGGCGGCCAGGTTGGCGGAGGCCTGCTCGATCTGGGTGGAAGTCTCCTTCTCCTGGAAGCGCAGGGCCGCCTCGTTCTGCTCCACCTGCGAGGAGAGCCCCTCGGCGCTGTGCAGGTAGAAGGCGCGGTCCGCTTCGAGCTCGGCTGGCTCGATGACGGCGAGCAGCTGGTCGCGTTCGACCGCATCGCCCTCGCGCACGAGCAAGCGGTCCACCCGTCCCGCCACCTGAGGCCCCACCACCACGTCGTCGGTCGTGACGATCCCGGTGAGGGCGAGGATCTTCGACTTCGAGTGGGTGAGCGTGAGGACGAGGACGACCGCCACGACCACCAGGCCGATGATCGGCACCACGCGTTTCCATTTCACGATGGTCTTCCTCCGAGGAGGGGCACGCGGAAGGCGTCCAGGAAATTTCAAACAGGTGTATAAATCTGCTGTTCATTTCAGTCAACGGTGCGCGCGCACCTGCGCAAAGGCAGCGAAGGAGCATTCGACATGCGAGTTCACGGCGCACGGCAGGTGGTCCTCCTCCTCGTCGGCCTCACCGCTGCAAGGCCCGCGGCCGCGGTTCAGCCGCTGGCGGTCTTCCTGCGCAGCGCCCACACCTACAGCGCTGACAACTCCGAGGCACGCGCCAACCGCGCGCAGGCGAAGGCCGAAGCCGAGGTGGCGCGCGGTCGCCTGCTGCCCGGCATCGCCCTCCGCGGCAGCTACGTCCGTAACCAGTACGAGACGGCCGTCCTCTTCCCCGAACCCGCCGGTCCGGTCGAGATCACCATCACGCCCCAGGACCAGTTCACCGGTTCGGCCACCCTCAACGTGCCGCTCGTCGACCTGTCGAGCTTCGCGCGCGCCGCCGCGGCTCGGGCAGCCGCCCAGGCATCCGAGGCGCAGGCGCTGGCGACCGCCCTGTCGACGGAGAGCCAGGTCGCCCAGGACTACTACCAGCTTCTCGCCGATCTCGCGCTGGTCGCCGCCTCCAGGCAAGCAGTGGACGTGGCCCGGGAGAGCCTTCGCGTCGCCGAGGAACGCAAGGCGGCGGGAACGGCAGCCCTCCTCGACGTCGATCGGGCCCGGGCCGAGGTGGAGAGCGACGTGCAGCAACTCGCCGCAGCCGATCTGCAGGTGTCCATCGTGGCACGCGCACTCGAGTCGTTGAGCGGGGTCGCTCCCGCGATCGAGGGGAGCGGCGAGCTCGTCGATGACCTCCATCCCGAGGCACCGGCGGAAACCTTCGAGACGCCCGACGAGAAGATCCCCTCGGTGCTCTCGGCCGAGCAGAGCAGCCTTTCGGCCGAGGAGCAGGCGAGGGGCGAGCGCTATACGCTGCTACCCACCCTCTCCGGGAGCATCACCGAGCAGGCCACCAACGCGAGCGGGTTCGTTGGGCACGACGCCCAGTGGCAAGCCACGCTGGGGTTGAGCTGGTCCTTCGATTTCACCACCGCGCCCGGCATTCGCTCCCAGGACGCGGCAGCGGAGGCCGCCAGAGCTCGGCTGCTGCGGGCTCGGCTGGCGGCGCGCGATGCGATCCATAATGCGTGGTCGACCGTGGCGACCGAGATCGAGCGAAGCCGGTCCGCTCGAATCCAGGCCGGAGTGAGCGCCGAGGCGTCCCAGCAGGCGCTCGAGCGTTACGAGGCCGGCGCGGTGAGCCAGCTCGACCTCCTGCAGGCTCAGCGCGATGCCTTCGCCGCCCAGGCCTCGCGTATCCAGGCCGACGCCAACCTCATAAACGCAAGGGCCCAGCTCAGGATCGCTTCCGGCACGAGCCTCGTCGATAGCGACTGAGGGGCCGGAATTCCCCACGGGAAAAGGCCGGAGCGAGCGCGTCAGTAACGCCGCTCACCAGGCCGGCGGTCGGAGCCGAGCGAGTCCATCCAGGCGGGATACTCCGGCTCGATCTTGCTGACCTCGTCGAGCGCGCCGAGATCCTCTGCGGTCAGCACGAGGTCGACCGCCTTCAGGTTGTCCTCGAGCTGCGCCGGCCGGCGAGCACCGATGATCACGCTCGTGACGACGTCCTGGGCGAGGAGCCAGGCGAGAGCGACCCGCGCCACCGAGGCACCGTGGCGTGCTGCCACGGTGGAGAGGACATCGAGGACCCGAAAGCCCTTCTCCTTGTTCACTGGTGGGAAATCAAACTTGGCGCGCCGTGCCGTCTCGTCGCCCCCCGCACGGGTGAACTTGCCCGAGAGAAACCCTCCCGCCAGCGGACTCCACACCAGGAGGCCCAGGCCCTCATCCTCGAGCAACGGGATGGTGTGGCGCTCGAGTTCGCGCCCGACGAGGGAGTAGTACGACTGCGAGCAGCGGAACCGCTCCAAACGCTGCGCCATGGAGATCCCGAGCGCTTTCATGAGTACCCAGGCCTCGAGGTTGGAGCAACCGAGGTAGCGCACCTTGCCCTCGCGCACGAGGTCGTCCAGCGCCCGCAGGGTGTCCTCCAGGTTGGTGAGCGGATCGCCTCGATGGATCTGATAGAGATCGATGTAGTCGGTCCCGAGCCGCTTCAGGCTCGCTTCGACCGATTCGAGGATGTGCAGGCGCGTCAGCCCGACCTGGTTCGGTCCCGGGCCCATGCGCCCGCGCACCTTCGTCGCCAAGACGATCTCGTGCCGCCGGCCCTTTATCGCCTTTCCCACCATGGTCTCCGATTCGCCGGCCGCGTACACGTTGGCCGTGTCGATGAAGTTCACCCCCGCATCGAGCGCAGCGTGCACGAGGGCGGTCGCGGCCGGCTGGTCGAGGCCGCCGATGGCAGACCAGATCGATGCATTCCCCCCAAACGTCATCGTGCCGAGACACAGCTCCGAGACGAATACGCCCGTGTCGGACAGGGGCCGATACTTCATGAGAACCTCCGGGTTTTAAGAGCGGCAAGACCGGTCAGGCCGTTCGTTTCGACCGCTCGCTCCAGTGTGACTCGGGTTCGCCGCATCTGCCACCTGGGCTCGAGGCCTCGCCCGGGCTCCCTCCCCGGACGAGCTTGGCGGGGGCGTGCGCCTGGGAGGCCGCCCTCACCCGTTCGGGTCAAGGCGGCGGCCGCGCGCGGCCGCTCACTCGGAGCGACGTGGCTCGACGGGCGTCACGGTCTCCACTATGAGGAGAGGACGCATCCGGCCAGCTCGCGCCGTGGCACGTTCTGGCCGAGGAGCTGGCCATCCATGACCGCCCGCAAAGTGCAGCTCGTTCGAATCGCCGGGCGTGAGGTGTCGGTCTCGAACCCGGACAAGGTCTACTTCCGCGAGGCGGGCGTCACGAAGCTCGATCTCGTGCAGTACTACCTCGCGGTCATGGAGGGGGTCCTGCGTGGCGTACGCAACCGTCCCATGGCGCTGAAGCGCTACGTGGACGGTGCGGAAGGCCCATTCTTCTTTCAGAAGCGCGCGCCGGTGTCGCGCCCGTCCTGGGTCGAGGTGGTCGAGCTGGCGTTCCCGTCCGGTCGCACAGCCGAGGAGGTCGTGGTCCGCGATGAGGCACAGCTCGCCTGGGTGGTGAACCTGGGATGCATCGATCTCAACCCGCACGCGGTGCGGGCCGCAGATCTGGAACATCCCGACGAGTTGCGCGTCGACCTCGACCCGGTCCCCGGCGTGGCGTGGGACGACCTCCGCCGCGTGGCCATGGTGGTGTCCGAGGTGTTGCGCGAGCACGGCCTCACCGGCTGGCCCAAGACGAGCGGCTCGAGAGGAATCCACGTGTACGCGCGCATCGAACCCCGCTATTCATTCGGCGAGGTGCGGCAGGCTGCTCTCGCGCTGGCGCGCGAGGTGGAGGCCCGCGCGCCAGGCCTCGCGACGAGCAAGTGGTGGAAGGAAGAGCGGCATGGGGTCTTCGTGGACTACAACCAGAACGCCAAGGATCGAACCGTCTGCGCTGTCTACTCGGTGAGGCCGACGCCCGATGCCCGGGTTTCCGCCCCCTTGACCTGGGAGGAATTGCCCGCCTGCGATGCGGCCGATTTCACGATCCGCACCGTCCCTCAGCGCTATGCCGCGCTGGGTGACGTGGGCGCGGGGATCGACGAGGCGGTTGGCTCGCTCGAGAAGCTGCTCGAGCTTTCGGCGCGGCAGCGCGCGGCCGGCCTCAAGGATGCGCCCTGGCCGCCTCACTACGCCAAGGGTGTCGACGAGCCCCCGCGCGTCCAGCCGTCCCGCCGAAAACGCTCGGGCCATCGCCCTACGGTGCCGCTCGTGGTCGTGGCCCGGGCGCACCGGAAGGAGGACGCTCTGGCGGGACTGGAGCGCTGGCGAAAGCGCCACCCCGGCGCCGCCGCACGCGTCCGGCCCGAGGACGTGCTGGTGGACGCCATGCGCGGGCGCTTCACGACCTGGACCCGCGTGCGCGTGAACCTCGAGCACGTCCCGGAGGCGGAGCGGCCCCCGGCCGAGCCTCCGGATCCCGACCTCGAGGAGGCCGACAAGGCCGCTCGCCCTTGAGGCCGCCGCTCACCCGACCCCGAAGATGCGCGACAGCTCGTAGGGAGGTGTGACCTCCAGCTGGTCGTAGCGGCATTCCACGACCGACCGATCCGGCCGCCAGCGTAGAAAGTGCGTCGCGTGACGAAACCGATCTCCCTGCAGGTGGTCGTAGGCCACCTCGCACACGCGCTCGACTCGGAGCGGTTCCCAGCTCAGATCCTTGCCGCGGTTCCAGCGGCTGCTCGCTCCGGGCAGCCTCTGCCCGGGCTCTCGTTCCGCCTCGGCCCAGGCACGCCAGGGGTGGTCTTCCAGCGCCCCGGCGCGCAGGGGCGTCAGCTCCGCCGCGAGCTCCCGCCGCCGCTCCGTCGTGAAGCTGCTGCAGACGCCGACGTGGTGCAGCGTACCCGCCTCGTCGTAAAGTCCCAGCAGCAGCGAACCGACGAGGACGTCGCGTCCGCCCTTGTGCCAGCGAAAGCCGGCCACAGCGCAGTCCGCCGTCCTCGCATGCTTGACCTTCACCATGGCGCGCACCCCGGGCTGGTAGGGTGCGGAGAGGCGCTTGCCGACCACTCCGTCGAGACCCGCACCCTCGAAGCGGGTGAACCAGTCCTGGGCCACCGCCCGCTCTCGGGTGGCCGGGGTCACATGCACGCGAAAGGCCGTGCTCGCCAGGGCCTGCTCGAGCAGGGCCCGCCGCTTCGCGAGAGGCTCGGCGCGCAGGTCGCCATCCCCGAGCGCAAGCAGATCGAATAACACCATGCTGGCCGGCCTTTCTTCGGCGAGGAGCTTCACTCTCGACGCGGCGGGGTGGATGCGGAGCAGGAGAGCCTCGAAATCAAGGCCACCCTCCCCGGCGATGACGATCTCGCCGTCGACCACGCATCGATCCGGCAAACTCGCGAGCAGCGCCGGAGCGAGTTCGGGGAAGTATCTGTTGAGCGGTTTCAGCTCACGAGACTGAAGGTACAGGTCCTGCCCGTCGCGGAAGGCGAGCGCGCGGAATCCATCCCACTTCGGCTCGAAGATCCAATCGGAGCCAGCCGGCAGTTCCTCGGCCATCTTGGCCAGCATCGGCTCGACCGGCGGCGGAACGAGAAAGGCCATTCCTCCCGTCATATCAGCCCCCTGCGCGCCGCGCCTTCGGTCAGGACCGGGTTCTCGCCTTCCCCGGGTGAGGTCGGGAGGCACGGGCCCGCGGAGGGAATGCGCCTCGTGCGGTCCCGAAGGCGCCAGGCGGTTCGGCGACCAAGCGAGGAACTACCCACCTGGAACGGCCCCAGGGGCAGCGGCTCTCACAAGTAGACGAGCGTGTTCGGACGGGCACCGCGCCGGCGTGGGTTCCCGAGGATCGTCGCCCTGCTGCTGCTCGGCGGCTGTTACACGACGTCCTTCCGGACCGGAGCTGTGCCCGATGGCGAGGCGAGAGAAGTCCGGGGCGACTTCTTCGTGTGGGGTCTCTTCGGCGAGAAGACGGTCCGCTTGAGCGAGCTCTGCCCGCATGGGCCCTCCCGCTGGGATACGGTGCAGACCCCGGTCGACACACTCATCGCTGTTCTCACGCTGGGCATTTACGTGCCCCGGCACGTGGAGGTGCGATGCGCCGGTCCGGAAGGCCCGGGGCAGGGTGGCCAGGCGCAAGATGCCCACTCGTCCGCTGGGCTGGTCGCGATCCACGCGAACCGAGCCCCACAGGATGGGCCATGACGAAGAACCGATCCCCTCTGTGGCCCATGGCGGCCGCCCTCGTCCTCCTCGTCCCCGGCTGCTTCCACTTTCACTACCTGACTGAAGGCCCGCCCGCCCGCTTCCCCGCCTATGAGGACCTTCAGCACGCCGTGGTGTTCGGGCTGGCGGTCGTGTCGCCGCTGGAGCTCGGACGCATCTGTCCCTCCGGCTTTTCCCGTGTGGACGCGGTGGAGACCTTCGCCGACGGCCTCGCTGCCACCCTGGCGCTCGACATGTACACTCCGCAGACCCTGACCGTCACCTGCACGCGCGGAGAGGCCACGCCTTCGACCCCGGGGCCCTAGGGACTCGCGCCGTCGGTAAGCCGTCGCCCTCGACTTCGCGTACCGTGAGATGCCCGGGCCGGTCACCGTGCAGAGGAGGCCTCGAGCGAGGCGAGTCGCGCGGCGAGCTGGGTGAAACGAAGCTCCGTCCGGTCGTTCTTCACCGCGATGGCGAGCGCGCGCTTCGTTCCCAAGAGGACCACGAGCTTACGGGCGCGCGTGATCGCGGTGTAGAGGAGATTCCGCTGCAGCATGACGTAGTGCTGCGTGTGGACGGGTATCACCACGCACGGGTACTCGCTCCCCTGTGACTTGTGGATGGAGCATGCGTAGGCGAGCACCAGCTCGTCGAGGTCGGCGGTCTCGTAGGTCACACTCCGGCCATCGAACTGCACGGAGAGCTTGCGCTCCTCCTCGTCGACGGATTCGATCCTCCCGATGTCACCGTTGAAAACCTCGAGGTCATAGTTGTTGCGGATCTGCATGACCTTATCGCCCGCCCGAAAGAGGCGGCTGCCCTGGACCACCGACGGACCGTGGGGGTTTAGGAGAGCCTGCAGCTCTGCGTTCAGGCTGGCCGCCCCCAAAAGCCCCCGGTGCATGGGGGTGAGGACCTGGATGTCCTTCAACGGATCGAAGCCGAATCGGTCATGAATGCGCGTCTTCACGAGCACCTTCACCATCTCGAGGATCTCGTCTGGCTCGCTCTTCTCGAGGAAGAAGAAGTCGGCCTCGACACCCGGCGGCGCAAGGCTGGGCATCTCTCCGCGGTTCACGCGATGAGCGTTCACGACGATGCGGCTCGCCTCCGCCTGCCGGAAGATGTGCGCGAGCCGCACCACCTCGACTGCCCCGGAGCGGATGAGATCCTTGAGCACGCTGCCCGGGCCAACCGACGGCAGCTGGTCGACGTCCCCCACCAGGATGAGCTGACAGCTTGCGGGAACCGCCTTCAGGAGATGGTAGGCGAGAAGCATGTCGATCATGGACGCCTCGTCCACAATGACCAGGTCAGCCTCGAGCGGGCGGTCGCGGGTTCGCAGAAATCCCAGGGTCTTCGGGTCGAACTCGAGCAGTCGGTGGAGGGTCCGCGCCTCCCGCCCGCTGGTCTCGGCCATGCGCTTGGCGGCACGGCCGGTCGGTGCGGCGAGGAGGATGCGGCGTCCCTTCTTCTCCAGGATCTGGATGATTCCGTTCACGAGCGTCGTCTTGCCAGTTCCCGGCCCCCCGGTGATGACGAGGAACTTGCTCGTCACCGCCCGCCGGATGGCATCGCGCTGCTCGGGGGCGAGCGTGATCCGCTGCCGCTCCTCGAACCAGCCCATGGCCCGATCGACGTCGATGGAGATGGGTCGAGTCGGGCCGCGGAGAAGTGCCAGGGCCAGGTCGGCCGCGCCCGATTCCGCCCGGTAGAGTGAGGCGAGGTAGACGGCCCTTTCTTCGCCCTCCCGCCCCCTCGCGCCGAGGACCTCGGTGATGGAGACGTCCCCGGCCTCGGCCAGGGCGGTCACCGCGGCCTCGACGAGACTCGCCTCGACCCCGAGGAGTGTGCCCACCTCCTCGACGAGCTTGCTGCGTGGATAGAAGACGTGCCCTTCGTTCGAGAGCTCCCCGAGGACGTGGAGCACCCCGGCCCGGGCCCGCTCCGGAGAACGCGGCGAGATGCCGAGTTCCGAGGCAATCTTGTCCGCAGTCTTGAAGCCGATCCCGAAGATGTCGACGGCAAGCTGGTACGGATTCTCCTTCACCACCGCGATCGAACGCTCCTGGTAGTGCTTGTAGATCTTGATGGCGAAGGTGCTCGAGACGCCATGGGAGCGGAGGAAGACCATGACCTCCTTGATCTGCCTCTGCTCCGACCAGGCCGTGGCGATGCGGTCGCAGCGAACGGGACCGATCCCGTCGACCTCGCGCAGGCGGCCCGGCTCGCTTTCGATGATTTCCAGGGTGGAGAGCCCAAAGGCCTCGACCAGGCGCTTCGCCATGACCTTGCCGATGCCGCGGACGAGCCCCGAGCCGAGATACTTCTCGATCCCGATCAGGGTGGAAGGCGTCACTGTCACGTAGCCTTCGGCCCTGAACTGCTCCCCGTACTTCCGGTCGAGCGTCCAGCTCCCGTGGAGGCGCAGGTTCTCTCCCGGCTGGACCCCGAGAAGGTTACCCACCACCGTCACGAGGTCCTTCTTGCCCGGAACCGCCAGGCGGACGACGCTCCAGGCGTTCTCCTCGTTCACGTAGGTCACACGCTCGAGGACGCCCTCCAGCGTTCTCGAGGGGCGACTCCCCGTGACGTGCCCTTGGCTCGGTTCCTGGGAACTCGCCATCTTGCAAGAGAGTGCCACAGAGGAACCACAAAACGCAGAGGCATGCGAAACCAGGCGCGCCCGCCCCGGTGCGCCAAAAGGGTAGGCAGACAACCTCAAGGGAGTATCGGGGCCCGAGATGGGGCCCCAAGCCGCCCATCTGTCGCGGAAGGGTCCCGCTCATCGCGCAACGGCACTCACCCGAGGTCTCGCCCGTCGCGCTCCCATCCCTCGAAGAACCGGCGTGCCCGCGGTTCGAACAGCGCATCGAGGTGGGGCATGCGCTGCGCGGCCGGCCGAGCGCACAGGCCGGCGCGGCTCACGGTTGAGTCCACTTTCCACGAGCGCCCGGAGCATCCGGCACCCCGCCCCGGCTATCTTAAAGAGGCTCGGGCGCGACGCTCGGTGCCCCGTAGCTGGATTGCCCAGATCATCAAGGATATCAACGAGGTCGCTTTCCAGACGAACCTGTTGGCCCTCAATGCGGCGGTGGAAGCTCGCGCGCGGGCGAGGTGGGCCGCGGCTTCGCGGTGGTGGCGGAGGAGGTGAGGTCGCTCGCGCTGCGGGCGAAGGAGGCGGCGGCCAAGACGGAGGGCCTCATCTCGGACGCCATGCGCCATGCTCATGAGGGCGAGGCACGCGCGAAGCTCGTCGAGGATCAGTTTCAGATCATCACCGAGCGGACGGGAAAGGCGACCGATATCGTCGGGGAACTCGCGGCGACCGCGCGCGAGCAGGCGACCCTGGGTAGAACAGTTCAACAAGGCCATCGCTCTCATCGGAAACGTGACCCAGCAGAACGCGGCGAGTTCGGAAGAATCCTCGTCGGCGGCAGCGGAACTCTCGAGCCAGTCCGACGAGCTCGCACAAGTCGCCGCCTCCTTCCGGCTCGACGACAGCTCGAAATCCCCACAAGGTGACTTCGCCGCCACCTTCCCCCGTCAGGTCAAGGCCGCCATCGCAGCCCACGGCATGTGGAAGACGCACCTCGTCGCCGCGATCACCACCGTCTCGGCGACGGTGAACGTCGAGGACGCGGGCCGCGACGACCGATGCAAGTTCGGCAAGTGGCTGCACGGCACGGCCGAGCTGCGCGGGCGTTCGGGCTTCGATCACATCAAGGGACTCCACGCCGAGTTCCACCGTTGCGCGGCCGACGTCCTAAGGCTCGCCGTGGCTGGCGAGAAGGACGAGGCGCGGGGACTCATGGATTCGGCGAGCACCTACACCCGGACTTCCACCGATCTCACCCGAGAGCTGCAGGGATGGTCGGGTTGCTGAGCCGTCATCGCGGGACCCACCCGTCCCGCGGGCCACCTGCCCCCAGTGAAGCGCTCGGACGCACTCGTGAGGCCTGCCCGTAGTTCCCGAGGCGTGTAGCGCGCAGGCCCTCCGCAAGCCATCGAAATTCCTCATGCCGCGTCGTGAGCCAGGCTCTCCTCGCGGCCGTGCCCAGCCAAGACCTCCGACTGGAAGGGAGAACTTCGACGTGACCGCCCCGGGAGGGGCCCATGTCAGTCGCACCAGTAGACTGACTGTCGTGCCGAAACGTTTGGGGGCAGCGTGATGACATCGACAGCGCTCGCGCTACTGGAGGGGGAGCGGCCCCGCCGGGTCAGCTTGCAGCTGGACATCGATGACCCCGAGGTGATCGCCGAGCTCGAGCGCCGCGAAAGCGGCGACCGGACCCGATTCGCGCTCACGGCCCTGCGCATCGGCGTGCTCGCGCTGCGCACCGCGGGCGGCCAGCTCGACGGCGCCAGCATCCGGGAAGCGGGGACGAAGCTCCTCGGCGACATGAAGGAGCTCCTCACGGCCAAAGCCGGCGAGATGACCCAGGAACTCGCCCAGTCGCTTCGCGCCTACCTCGACCCGCGCACGGGCTCGCTTCCCCAACGCCTCGACGCCCTCATGCGGACGGACGGGGAGCTGGAGCGGCTCCTGCAAGGTCACCTCGGGGCCGACGGGTCCACGCTCGCCGAGTCTTTGGCGAGACACCTCGGCGAGCAGAGCCCGATCTTCAGGATGCTCTCGCCGTCGGACGCGAGCGGGCTGCGTTCGCAGCTCTCGCAGACGCTGCGCGAGGCGCTCGTCGAGCAGCGGACGGCCGTCGTGAAGCAGTTCTCGCTCGACGACAAGGAGTCGGCACTCTCCCGGCTGGTGGCCGAGCTGGAAGGGAAGCAGGGCGACCTCCAGGCCGACGTGCGCGAGCAGGTCGACAAGGTCGTGAAGGAGTTCTCTCTCGATAAGCAGGACTCCGCCCTCTCCCGCCTCGTCGGGAAGGTCGATGCCGCCCAGCGGGCCATCGCCGACCAGTTCTCGATGGACAACGAGCGATCCGCGCTCTCGCGGATGACGAAGCTGCTCGACGCCACCAGCATGCAGATCAGCAGCAACCTCACCCTCGACGACGAGCGATCCGCGCTCTCGCGGCTGCGGCGGGAGCTGAAGGAGACCCTTGCGGACCTCGCGAAGAGGAACACGGATTTCCAGACCGAAGTCCGCGTCACGTTGGAGTCGATGAAGGCGCGGAAGGAGGCCGAGGACAAGGGCACGGCCCATGGCGCGATCTTCGAGGACCAGCTCGGCTCGTGGCTTGCGGCCGAGGCTCAGCGCATGGGGGACGTCCACGAGGCAACCGGCTCGACCACTGGCAAGATCCCGCGCTGCAAGGTGGGAGATCACGTGGTGACCCTCGGTAGCGAGAGCGCCGCACCCAACGTCCGCGTAGTGTGGGAGGCCAAGCAGGACCAGGGCTATACGCTCAAGAAGGCACTGAGCGAGATCGACGAGGCACGGCGCAATCGCGAGGCCCAGCTCGGCTTGTTCGTCTTTTCCAGGCGGGTCGCGCCCGAGGGGCTGGCGGACTTCGCCAGGCACGGGTCGGACTTCGTCATCGTGTGGGACCCCGAGGATCGCGCCACCGACCTCGTGCTGAAGGTCGCCTACAGCGCGGCGCGCGCGCTCGCCGTCAGAGAGGCGGGCAGCGAGGAGGCTCACGCCGCGGCAACCGAGATCGATCGCGCCGTGCGTGCCATCGAGGGTAGGCTCAAACAGCTCGATGAGATCAGCACCTGGGCCTCGACCGTCCAGGCGAATGGGCAGAAGATCTACGACAGCGCCCGCAAGATCCGGGCCGCCATCGAGGACGAGGTGGGAGCTCTCGACCAGCAGGTCCGGTCCCTGAAGAGCTCAGCCGATTGCTGACGAGACCGAATTCCCGGCCTGCCGTGGCTGCTTCCTCGAGGAGGTAGCGGGCCTGAACGCTCGGGTTCGCGAGCCACAGGCGGCCTCGTGACGAGAGGGCCGGCTGCGGTGGGTGCCGAGCAGCTGGTGGCATGGCGGCCCCGACCTCGGCCGCGACCCGGACGGCGCGAGGTGCTGACGCATGAGGCCTGGCCTCCTCCGGCCAGCACGGATGTCCACGATCCGGAAGGGCATCCCGGTGAGGAGAGAGAGGGCGGGCGATGTCGTGGACGATAACGGCTTCCCGAGTCCCCGGGTAAGGGGCCCCACGCGCGCCCCATCGAGCGAGACATGACGCCGAGCAGGCCGTCACGCGCCCTTGTGCCCCACCGTAAAGATCGGCCGCGTGGCGGGTGATCATTTCGCGCGGCGCGGGCGCACGTATCCTCGCTCTGCCTGCACCTCAGGCGGCTTCGCGGGGAAAAGGCGCATCCCGACGGCGCGCCGCCGTCTGCGTTTCTTCGGCGCATGCTCGGTCGAGCCAGCCGGCAGGCCGTCACGGTCGGGAACTGGCCGAAGATGAACCAGCCGAACTCCGAGTAACGCCCGCATCCGACCCAGCGTCGGCCGCCAACCCATCTTGAACAGATGGGTGCGGCTCGTGGCCGGGCTGTCCGCGCGGCAGCCGCACCTGTTCCGACAGTCGGCAGCTCCGAACCCGCGGTCCCGCCGTGCGTTCAGGCCCACGCTGCCGACCACGGGGACTGCGCTGCGCGCGATCGTGGCGGCCCAGCGGCACTCCTCTCGGACGAGCGAAGCCACGCCCCAAGCTTCGATGCGGGCGGGACGAGACGGCCCCGAGAGCAAGAAGTCGATGTCCCAGTGCCGGGCTTTCGGCTCGGGTGAGAGATGACGGCCTACGCGACTGGCGAGGCCACCTGGCCCGAAGGCGCTCCCCACGTACAGGTAATCGCCCGTCGACAAGGCGAAGGTCCCTCTGCAGTTGCCCTGCCGTACTCTCCTCTCCACGACCATGACTCTTTCACGAGCAAGAGCGAGGTGGAGGAGGTACGTCCCCTTGGCGCCGGGCGATAGGTCGAGGAGTCGCCATCGTTTCCTGGGCATGCGCTCTAACAGTCTAATGCCGCCGAGTCATCCCTGGAACGAACCCCGCGAGCCCGCAGGATGGATGCCTCGGCCGGCCCGCTCACACGCCAAATCCCCGCCGACCGAAGACGCGGGCTCTTCGTCCGAACCGGTAAGCGCGGAGACCCTCTCGCCTCCCTCTTTCCCGAAATCGCCTCGGCCCGACTCCACGGCCTCGATCCTGGCCAGATGGACGCCGCGATGGGGCCAGTCGGCCTCACGTAGATGATGAAGACCCACCGTTCAATCGTGGGCGCGTTCCACTCGTATTGAGGAGGTCCCCTGAAGACGGCGTGGGCCTCGCGATGTCGGTCGCTCGCCTCGAGCCGCGGGTCGGCGCTCAAGGCCTCCCCCCAACGAGCGGCGGGAGCGAGGCTTCGCTTGCCACCATGGCCGGAGGGCTGGTGCCCAAAGCGAAGGTCCCTCCCAAGAGTGTTGCCGTCGGGGCCTCGCTACTGGCTCTCGCCCGCAGGACGGCCTTGTACCTATTCGACTCTGCGTCCCAGGCGGGGCATCTCGCGGTCTCAACTCACCGCCATCCGGGGTCTTTTCTCACTCGGTGCGGCGGCTGGTTCTCGGGCGACTTGACAGCTTCCCCGCAGGCGGAAAATGCTGCCGCAATCGTTTGCGCAATCGTTTCTCTCGCGTCGCCCCCGACGGAAGGGGAGGATGGCCACCATCGTCGACGTCGCTCGCCGCGCCGGCGTCTCGACCTCGACCGTGTCCCACGTGGTGAACGGGACGCGGTTCGTCTCCGAGGCGGCTCGCGCGCGCGTCGAGGCAGCTATTCAGACGCTCGGCTATCGGCCCAACGGGCTCGCCCGGTCCCTGAGGCGGGGGCAATCGCACACGCTGGGCCTCGTCCTCCCCGACAGTGCCAACCCCTATTTCGCGGAGATCGGCCGCGAGCTCGAAACGAGCGCCTTCGAGGCCGGCTTCAGCGTCGTGCTCTGCAACTCGGAGAACGACCGCGAGAAGGAGCGGCTCTACGTGAACGTGCTGGTCCGTAACCAGGTGGACGGGATCCTGCTCGTGGCCACCGGCGACCAGAGTGACTCCATCCCCTCGCTCTTGGACGGCAAGCTGCCCTTGGTCATGCTGGACCGCGAGGCGGCCAAGCCCGGGCTCGACAGCGTGATGGCCGACAACTTCGAGGGCGGCCGGCTCGCCACCCGGCACCTGGCGGCCCTCGGCCACCGGCGCATTGGCTGCGTGGCCGGACCGCCCCAAGTCTCGACCGGCGCGAAGCGGCTCGCCGGGTACCGGAGGGCCTTGCAGGAGGCCGGGCTGCGCATCGAAGGGGAGCTGATCCGATCGGGCGATTTCCACCCCGAGTCGGGCTGGGCGGCGGCGAGGAAGTTGCTCACCTTGCCCCAGCCGCCTACCGCCATCTTCGCCTGCAACGACCTCATGGCCATGGGGATACTCCGGGCGGCTCACGAGCTGGGACGCAACGTGCCCCGCACCTTGGCTGTGGTCGGGTACGACGACATCGAGCTTTCCCGTTACACCGTTCCGTCTCTTACCACCGTCGCCCAGCCCAAGCGCGAGATGGCGCGTGAGGCGCTGCGCCTCATGACCCGCCGGCTCGCGGGAGGGCAGGCCGGTCCTCGGCAACGCTATCTCCCGGTCAACTTGGTGGTTCGCCAGACGTGTGGCAGCGCCCGGGAGACGATGGCCACCACCGAAAGGAGGTGAGGCGCGGCGAAGACAAGGGGCCGGCGAGGCGTCCGCGCCTGAAGGAGGCTCGGCCTGAAGCGCAGTGCGGGGCTCGCGGGTGGGCTCCGAGAAAGCACATTCGCATTCCAGCGGTACGCAGCATTTACGGGGAGGCGCAAGATGAGACTCCGCATTCTGTTCACCATCCTGGCGCTCACCGCCACGATGTCGGCCCAGGCCGCCGACAAGAAGCCGGTGGTCGGCCTGGTGATGAAGTCGTTGGCCAATGAGTTCTTCAAGACGATGGAAGAAGGAGCCGTCAAGTTCGCCGAGCAGGACGGCACCTTTAGCCTGGTCCCGGTGGGAATGAACTCCGAGACCGACATCGACACGCAGATCAACGCCGTCGAGGGTTTCGTCACCCAGAAGGTCGACGTCATTTGCCTAGCCCCGGCCGACTCCGTCGGCCTGGTGGCCCCGGCTGCCAAGGCCATCAAGGCGGGCATCACCGTCGTCAACTTCGACGTCAAACTCGACGACAAGGCGCTGTCGCAGGCCGGCCTGAAGGATTTTCTCTTCGTCGGCCCGGACAACCAGGAGGGCGCGTACCTCGCCGGCAAGGCGCTCGGCGAGAAGCTGGGCCGTGGCGCCAAGGTCTTCATCATCGAGGGTAACCCCGGCGCCGACAACGCCACCATGCGGCGCAAGGGGTTCGAGAAGGCTGCCAAGGAATTCGGGATGAAGGTGCTCGAGTCCAAGACCGCGCACTGGGAGACGGAGGAGGCGAACACCCTCATGACCAACCTGCTCACCGCTCACCCGGACGTGCAGGGCGTCATGGCCGCCAACGATTCGATGGTGCTGGGCGTCGTGAAGGCGCTCGACGCCGCCGGCAAGGGCACCGGCCAGGTGCAGGTGGTCGGCTTCGACAACATCCCAGCCGTGCAGGACCTCATCAAGCAGGGAAAGGTACTCGCCACGATCGATCAGTTCGGACCGGATATGGCGACGAACTGCATCAAGACCGCCTTCCGGGTGAGGAAGGGCGAGAAGCTGACGGGATGGCAGAAGACCCCGGTCAAGCTCATCACCAACAAGGACCTCATGTAAGTGAGGCAGAGTGCGAGAGCCGTGGGACCCGCCCAGGCTAGGGTCCCACGGCTCCCCGCCGGAGGGCCACGTGAGCGAGCTCGTCGCGCCGAGGAACATCCTCGAGCTGAAGGGCGTGACCCGTCGCTTCCCGGGGGTGGTGGCGCTCGACGAGGTACATCTCGGCATCCGCCGGGGAGAGGTGCACATCCTCGTCGGCCAGAACGGCGCTGGCAAATCCACCCTGGTGAAGCTCCTGTGCGGGATCCACCCGGTCACCGAGGGGACGATTCTCTACGAGGGGGCCCCCTTCGCGCCCCGCTCCAGCCTGGAGTCGATGCGCGCCGGCATTCGCGTCGTGCACCAAGAGCTGAACCTGCTTCCCTTCCTATCCGTGGCCGAGAACGTCTACTTCGAGCACCTCCCCCGCCGTTTCGGGCTGCTCGATCATCGCCGGCTATACGAGCAGACCGAGCGAGCGCTGCAGGAGGTGGGTCTCGCCGTCTCGCCGAAGGCGCGCGTCGAGGAGCTGGGCGTGGCCCAGATGCAGCTCGTGGAGATCGCCAAGGCGCTGACCGGGCAGAGCAAGGTGCTCATCTTGGACGAGCCCACCGCCACCCTTACCCCGCCCGAGATCGGGCGGCTCTTCGAGATCCTGCGTCGCCTTCGGGAAAAGGCAGTCACCATCATCTACATCTCCCACCGTCTCCAGGAAGTGTTCGAGATCGGAGATCGGATCACCGTCCTCCGCAACGGCCGCAAGATCGATACGCTCTCCATCCGCGAGGCGCGCATACCGCAGATCGTCAAGCTGATGGTGGGCAAGGAGATGGGTGAGGAGTACCCGTTCTTGCCCCAGGTGGCGCCGGGTGCCGAGGTGCTGCGGGTGGAGAACCTGCGCCACCGCACCGCCAAAGTCCCGGTGTCCTTCTCCGTCCACGCCGGTGAGCTGCTGGGCGTGGCCGGGCTGGTCGGTGCGGGGCGGACCGAGACGATGCGGGCCCTCTTCGGTGCCGACCGCAAGCTCTCGGGGAGGATCCTGCGCGCCGGCCACGAGATGCACATCCACAGCCCCCGCGATGCGGTGCAGGCGGGCATTTGCCTCCTGACCGAGGACCGCAAGGCCCAGGGCGTGATCCTCGACATGCCGTGCTTCGCGAACGTCACCCTGACCGACCTGGCCCGGGTCTCGCGGGGCGGGCTCCTGCAAGCGGCCGCCGAGCGGTCCGAGACGTCGACGCTCATCGAGGAACTCTCCATCAAGACGCCGTCGGTCAACCAGCTGGTGCGCAACCTCTCCGGCGGCAATCAACAGAAGCTCGTCATCGCCAAGTGGCTGTTCCGCCGGTCGGAGGTGCTGATCTTCGACGAGCCCACGCGCGGCATCGACGTGGGGGCGCGCTACGAGATCTACATGCTGTTGTGGCGGCTAGCCGAGCAGGGCAAGGGGATCATCATCGTCTCCTCCGACCTGCCCGAGATCATGGGGGTTTGCCACCGGATCCTGGTGTTCTCCAACGGCCGGATGACGGGTGAGGTCCTGCGACCCGACTTCAGCCAGGAGCGGATCCTTTCCCTCGCCTACCAGGAGTACCTCCGCAGCTCGGCCGGCCCCGCCACACCGGCGGCTACGTCCCACTCGGTCTAGGAACGCACCCATGCGTACCCGGAAGATTCTCAACCTGCTCCTCCGCGAAGCGGGTATCGGCTTGGCGCTCGCGCTCCTTCTCATCATCTTCTCGATCCTCGCGCCGCGCTTCGGATCGAGGGACAACTTCAACAATATCCTGGTTCAGATCAGCATCAACACGGTGATCTCGGTGGGGATGACCTTCGCCATCCTGCTCGGGGGCATCGACCTCTCGGTCGGCTCGGTGCTGGCGCTGGCCACGGTGGTGGCGGGCAAGGTCATCACCGACGAGTCGCTCTCGGTCTCGGTCGCCATCCTGCTCGCCGTCCTCGCCAGCATGGCGGTGGGGATGGTGTGTGGCCTCTTCAACGGCTGGGTCTCAGAGCGCTGGAAGATCCACACCTTCATCGTCACCCTGGGCATGCTCAACATCGCCCGCGGAGCGGCGCTCCAGGTCTCGCACTCCAGGACCATCTTCTCCTTCCCCGCGGCCTTCAACTCGGTCGGGACGATGCAGGTCGGCTATGGCTGGCTCCAGATCCCGGTCATCTTTCTCATCGCCGCCCTGGCGGTGCTGGCCGGCCGCTTCGTGCTCGCCCGCACGGTCTTCGGCCGGCTCATCTACGCCATCGGCAACAACGAGGAGGCGGTAAGGCTCTCGGGGCACAACCCCTCGCTCTACAAGGTGGCGGCCTTCACGCTGACGGGGGCCACCGTGGGGCTTGCGGCCATCATGTACATGATGCGTCTCAACATCTCGAGCCCTATCCTGGGCGTCGGCTTCGAGCTCAACGCCATCGCCGCGGTGGTCATCGGCGGTACCAGCATGAGCGGTGGGAAGGGCTCGATGATCGGAACCTTCCTCGGCGCCTGCATCATGGGGGTGCTCAACAACGGGCTGGTGTTGCTGGGCATGGGCGACTTCGCCCGCCAGATGGTGACTGGTTTCATCATCGTCATGGCGGTGGTCATCGACAAGTATCGCGCCCGGGCAGTCGTCGCCCTCACGTCCTACGAGCCCGCTCACGCCGAGCCCGGGCCCGCAACGCCAGCCCCCACGGCCTCTTGAGCCTGCCCGCCTGAGCGCCTGCAGGCAGATGGGAATCCCCACCCTCCGGGGAACGCGGCGAGAGGCACGATGCCACTCGCGTCGCCTCGCCGAGGCCGGCTGACTTGCACGAACGGAACCTGGCGCCGCGTAGGGCTTCCCGCGGCAGGTTCGCGAGCCCTGACCGGCCCTGTCGACCCGGCCCGCGCCGTCGCAGGCGCGCCACATCATGCAAAGAGGGTTGGCGCCATCCTCGCCGCCCGGCGGGACTGTGACCGGGCCGAGCGAGGTGTGACCGAGGCCGCGAAAACCACCCCGAGAAACACGCGATCTCGAGCGTCTGTCTTGCGAACCCATCCTTTTGCGGTAATGGAGAAATGGCTCCGAGAACCCCCCTGGCGGTAGGCCTTTCCTTTTGCTGGGGCTCGCCTGGAGATGCCGAGGTATTCTCCAGGTATCGGAGTGTCACGGGACGGCGCGTGGATTGGGTCATCTCTTGCGCAGCGTGGCGTGCTTCGGTGAACCTCGCGCCGGGGCAGGCGGGTGGAATCGGCACGCCTTCGAGCGACCTATTCAGCCTACGGAGACGCAGGGGCACCGGGTGCTGCTCGCGCGGCCCGGGGAAGGGCGACTCTTACCGCGGGGGACCGGAACGCGCTCGCACCCGAGGCGGGTGTCACTCATCGTCACCGGGTTGCGGCGAACTCCTGCGGCGGCGTTCTCGGAGTCGACCTCGCGAAACCGCACGACTCGAGCCCAAGCGAAAGGGCCTTGTGGTACACCAGGTTGTACCTCGAACCCCCGGGAGGATACTTGGCTGAATTGAATCCCGCGCCCTCGGCGCTGCGCATGGTCAACGTCGATAAGTACTTCGGATCGGTGTGCGCTCTGAAGAACATCAACATCGAGGTCGGCCGCAACGAGATCGTCGGCCTCATCGGGGACAACGGCGCAGGCAAGTCGACGCTGGTGAAGATCCTCACGGGCGTCTTTCCGCCGAGCAGCGGCGAGCTCTACATCGCCGACCGCAAGGTCGACGCCGCCTCCTATTCAGTGAAGACGGCGCATTCGCTAGGAATCGAGACCGTGTACCAGGACAAGTCCCTGGGCGACAAGCAGGCGATGTGGCGGAACTTCTTCATTGGGCGGGAGCTGACCTATCCCTTGGGCTTCCTGAAGGTGCGCGAGCAGAAGAAGATTGCCCACGAGATCATGGTGAACACCATCGGTTTCCGGGGCAGGGGAATCGGCGTGGAGTCGAAGGCGAGGATGCTCTCGGGAGGAGAGAGGCAGGGCGTAGCGATCGGCCGGGCGATGCACTTCGAGGCGGACCTCATCATCCTGGACGAGCCGACCGTTGCGCTCTCGCTGAAGGAGGTGCGGAAGGTCCTCAACTTCGTGCACCAGATCAAGGACGGGGGTAAAGCCAGCATCTACATCAGCCACAACATCGCGGACGTCTATGAAATCGCCGATCGCTTCGTCGTGATCGACCGAGGCGAGATCGTGGCGGGCATCGAGAAGGGGAAGATCTCGCTAAAGGAGCTGGATGAGTTCCTCCTCGAGTACTCCCATGGCCTGAAGGACAGGGTTCAACCATGAGCAGGAAAGCCTCGATTGGGAGGATCCTGGGCCGCCTCGAGGGCCTGACGGTCGCGGTCGTGCTCGCCCTGCTCTACGTCGCGTTCATCTTCGCCGCGCCGACGGTGTTCACCGGCTACCGCATCTACATGTCGTTTTTCCAGACCGTACCGCCCATGCTCGTCCTGGCCGTCGGCCTCACCTTCGTCATCACGGCGGGCGAGATCGACCTGAGCTTCCCGGCGGTCGTGGCGCTGTCGGGGTTCGTCTTCACCTGGTGCTTCCAGGCCTTCGGCACCGGGTGGCCGGGATTTCTCCTCGCGCTCGCCGCGGGGGCACTCGTCGGCTGGGTGAACGGCTTTCTCGTCGCCCGGCTGCGGGTTCCTTCCATCATGGCGACCCTGGCCGCCCAGTTCTTCTGGTACGGGGTCACGATCTTGCTCGCCGGCGGGCTGCAGATCGACATTGCCTCCGTCATATCCACGCCGGTCCACAGCCTCTTCGTGGGGCGCCTGTTCAAAGTCTTCCCCGTCCAGGCCCTCTGGTCGCTCGGGCTTGTCGTGTTCTTCTGGTTCATCCTCAACCGCCATCGCTTCGGTCAGGCCATCATGTTCATCGGCGACAACTCCGAAGTGGCGCGTGTGATGGGGATCGGGGTGGAGGCGACCCGCATCCGCCTCTTCACGGTGAACGGGGCACTCGCGGCGTTCGCCGGGCTGCTCCTCACGCTGGAGATCAACGTCTTCTACCCCACTCAGGGGCAGGGCATGCTCCTGCCGGTGATGGCGGCGGTCTTCATCGGCGGAACGTCCATCGCGGGAGGCCAAGGCGTGCTCGTGGGCACGCTCTTCGGCATGTACATCATCGGCTCCCTCGAAGCCGGTGTCGTCGCGACGGGGATTGGCGGCTACTGGGTCCAACTCGTGGAAGGGCTCGTCATGGCCGCCTCGGTGGTCCTCAACGTCGCGATCGGAGATGACGGCCTGTCCGCAATTTCCCGGACCGTTCGGCGCTGGGCGTCGCCATCCCGGGAGGGGAGCCGCGGATAGGAGTTCCATGCTTCCGCGCACCTGGCGTGCGCAGGAGCCAACAGGAAGGGGGTGAAGGTTTTTCCGCTCTTGGAGGAGCCAGCGACCGGGCCATAACGACAGGCCGGCCTGCAACGCGCAAACGGAGGATTTCTCATGCGGAAGCTAATGCGGTTGTCAATCGCGGTCGGACTTTTCGGGGCTTCGTTCGGGACAGGGGCGTGGGCCGCAGAGAAGCAGATCGTGATTTACATGCAGATGGGCGGCACGCAGGGCGACGGCACCACTCTCGCACGCACCAACGGCGCGCGCGCAGCCGCCGCGGCGAACAACGTGAAACTGATCGAGCAGTATGCGAAGTGGGACCAGCAGACGATGATCGACCAGTTCAAGCAGGCGCTCGCGGCCAAGCCTGACGGCATTGAAATCATGGGACACCCAGGCGAGTCGGCCTTCGCGCCCCTCGTCGACGAGGCCGAGGCGCAGGGCATCATCGTCACGAGCGGCAACAACCCACTGCCAAACATCGAGGCCAAGTACCAGTCCAAGGGCTTCGGCTACGCGGGCGCCGACCTCCACCAGGGCGGCTACCTGACGGGCGAGGCGATGGTCAAGGCGGGCCTCAAACCCGGTGACGAGGCCCTGGTCTACGACATCTGGCACCAGGAGGGCAGGAGCCGAAGCAGCCAAGGCGTGTACGACGCCCTGGAGAAGGCCGGCCTCAAGGTGGAGAAGCTCGACGTCTCCGCGCAGGTGGACAGCGACACCTCCCTCGCCATCCCCATCCTCACCGCGTACCTCCAGGCCCACCCGAACCTCAAGGCCATCGGCACCCAGCACGGCAACGTCACCGCGATCCTCCCGAAGGTCCTCCAGGCAGCGGGGAAGAAGCCGGGCGAAATCATCTGCGGCGGCATCGACCTCTCCCCCGCGACGGTGAGCGCCATCGAGGACGGCTGGATCAACGCGAGCTTCGACCAGGTGCTCTACCTTCAGGGGTACATGCCGATCATGCAGATCGTCTGGACGAAGCGCTACCTCATCCCCGGCCTGCACATCAACACCGGGGTGGGAACGGCGACCCCCCAGAACATCAAGTCGCTCAAGCCCTTGATCAAGGAGGGCATCCGGTAGTGATCCGACCGGACGCAAAGGGCCTCCGCCGGGCGGCGGAGGCCCTCTTTTTTTCACCGCTGACCCCTTTCCATCGGGTGGGTATGCGCCGGGTCTCTTCGCCTTCGGCCTTGCAGGCCCTTCGGTCCCACGACGCCGCCAGCCCCACGATCGAGATGGCTGCAGGGCGCGGCCGGTCGCTGTCTCGAGTGTCGTCGCGAGATGGGTAGCTGCGCTTGAGTCGCGTGGCAGCCCCTCAGCCGCGAACGGAGGTCAGGTGAAGGTATCATCGGCCTTCGAGGTCGGATGAAGTGCAGGGAAGCGTCAGGGAGCATTTCGCCCCGAGTGATGACAAGTCAAGGGAATCCGCCTGAGCCGCCTGTCGGAGGTCATCGGGATCGAACCGCTCGAGCCCACCTCGGGTGCGCTGCGCCTGCGCGTTGCTCCTCGCAACTCGGCTCACTATAAGCCGGGCATGGCGAAGCTCCTTTGCGCGATCGCCGCGGCCCTGTCCTTGACGGCGGCGCGGGCCGGGGCGGCCGACGCCGCGCCGGTCAAGATCGGGATCATCGGTGCCGGCAAGATCGGTGGGACGCTGGCGGACCTCTGGGCGAAGGCGGGTTACGAGGTGCTCGTGTCGTCGCGCCACCCCGCTGAGCTCGATGGACTTGCAAGATCGCTCGGCCCCAAGGCCCGCACCGGCACACCGCGCGAGGCCGCCGTCTTCGGAGACGTAGTCCTCGTCTCGGTGCCGTACGGCGCGCTCCCCCAGCTCGGCCGCGATCTTCGGAAGGAGCTCGAGGAAAAGGTCGTTCTCGACACCGGGAACCCCTACCCGGAGCGCGACGGCGAGATGGCCGTGGAGGCGCGACAGAAGGGGACGGGCGTCGCGTCCGCAGAGTTCCTGCCCGGTGTGCGGCTCGTCCGCGCGTTCAACGCGCTCAGCTATCGGAGCCTCCGCAGCGAGGCCCACCGGCCCGGGGCGGCGGTGGGGATACCGCTCGCCGGCGACGACGCTCAAGCACTCGAAATCGCGAAGCGCCTCGTGAGAGACGCCGGGTTTGAGCCGGTCGTGGTTGGACCGCTCGCCACGGCTCGGACATTCGACGTGGGGACGTCGGTCTACACACAAGTCCTCACGGCGCGCGAGTTACGAGAGCGACTCGGCGTGCCGCCGGCTCGGTGAGCGGCCTTCCAGCCTGAAAGCGCCGGCTGTACTGACCCCCTAAGCTGCGGTGAGAGTGCGCGAGTCCTTCCCGCCGCACAGCCTACACGCCGAAAACGGAAGCTTGCGGAGTACCAAGGGACCGGCAATGTCCGCGTGAATGCCGGACCTGCCGGTTCCGGGATGACAAGGCCAAGCGGGTTCGCGTCAGCGCGGGTAGAACCACGCGCGACGCTGCGAGTTTCCCTCCGCATCGGTTTGCGCCGACGCAGAGCGCCGCGCACGCGCCTCCGCGGAGCGATCCGGGCCGGCGGGAGAGGGGCTCCGCCGGCCCTTCCCCGAACCCCTCCTACGCCCAGCGTCGGCGCTCAGTCCGCACCGAGGTAGGCCCTGCGGACCTGCGGGTCCTGCGCCAGATCCGCGGCGCGTCCCTCGCGAACGATCCGGCCCGTCTCGAGCACGTAAGCACGATCGGCGATACTGAAGGCCGCGAACACGTCCTGCTCGACGAGCAGGACGGTCACCCCGCGCCTGCGCACCTCCAGAAGGGCGGCGAGGAGTTCGTCGACCACCACGGGCGCGAGACCGAGACTCATCTCGTCCACCATGAGGAGCTTGGGGTCGGCCATGAGGGCGCGACCGAGGGCGCACATCTGTTGCTCTCCGCCCGACAAGCTGCCGGCGATCTGCGCGCGCCGTTCCGCGAGCACGGGAAAAAGGCGGTGCACCTCTCCGAGGCTCTTCTCGATCGCGGCCCGGTCGCGGCGCCGGTAGGCCCCCATCCAGAGGTTGTCCTCTACGGTCATGCGATCGAAGAGCTGTCGACCCTCAGGGACCTGCACGGCCCCGAGTTCGAACACCTGCTCGGGCCTGAGGCGACCCAGGTCGCGCCCGAGCATTCGCAAGGTGCCGGTCGAATCCACTAGTCGCGAGAGGGCCCGCAGGAGGGTCGTCTTGCCGGCGCCGTTGCTTCCCACCAGCGTCACGATTTCGCCTGCGTGGACCGCGAGGCTCACGTCGAACAGCACCCTCGCCTCGCCGTAACCGGCGCAGAGCCCCGCGACCTCGATGACCGGCGCGGTCACGCACGCCTCCGGCCGAGATAGGCCTCGATCACCCGCGGGTGGGACAGCACCTCGTCGGGATGGCCCTCGGCGATCGGCTCCCCGTGGTGTAGCACGAGGAGCCGGTCGGCCAGCTCCCGGATGGCCCGCATCACGTGCTCGATGACCAGGATGGACACGCCGTCTGCTCGGACCTTCCTGATGAGCACCACCACTTCGTCGACCTCCGCGGGGTGCAGGCCGGCCATGACCTCGTCGAGCAGCAGGAGCTTGGGCTGGAGAGCGAGGCCCTTCGCGAGCTCGAGGCGCTTGCGATCGGGGCCGGTCAACGCCTCGGCGCGGTCATAGGCGCGGGAGGCGAGGCCAGTAAACTCGAGACAGCGCAAGGCGCGCTCGCGGGCGCGGCTGCGGTGGCGCTCTCCTCCTCCTCGGCCGAAGAGGGCTCCTACCGCGACGTTCTCGAGCACGGAGAGTCCCGGGAACGGTTTCATGACCTGGAAGGTGCGCCCGATGCCCCGATGTGCCCTCTCATGAGGTGGAAGCCGGTCGATGCGCCTGCCCTCGAAGTAGATCTCCCCTTCGGTCGGCCAGAGCGTGCCGCTGATGAGGCTCACGAGGGTGGTCTTCCCAGCGCCGTTCGGGCCGATGAGTCCCAGGATCTCGCCCCGGCCGAGCTGGAAGGTCAGCCGCTCTAGGGCCGTGAGGCCGCGGAACCGCTTGGTGAGCCCGCGGGCCTCGAGGATGGGCGTACCGTCAGTCACAGGCGATAGCGCCTCAGGTTCTCGCCGAAGTAAGGGAGGCCCCGGCGACGAAGTTCCCTCCCGGCGTCCCAGAGCCCCTTCGGCATGAAAAGGACGGCCACCACGATGACGACGCCGTAGAAGAGGCTCGCCATGGTGGAGATCGTGCTCGCCAGGACCTCGGAGATCCCGGAGAGGAGCAACGCACCCACCACCGGACCCAGGACCGTGCCGGGGCCTCCAAAGACCGCCATGATCACCATCTTCACATTGAGCGAGCCATCGAAGGCACTTGCGGGGTCGACGAAGGTGATCCAGTAGGCGTGAATGCCGCCGGCGATGGCGGTGATGAGCGCAGCGAGGGAGAGGGCCGCCACCTTGTAGCGCGTGGTGGCGACGCCCATGACAGCGGCCGCCTCCTCGTTCTCGCGGATCGCAACGAGCCCGGCCCCGAAACGGCTCTGCGCCAGGAGGGCCACCGTCGCGGTCGCGGCGACGAGCAGGCCCAGGGCGAGTTCGTAAAACAGGGTGTCCTTGCGCGTGAGCGGCAGGATGAGGCCGATGTTCCTCCCGGCAATGGCGAGATTGCGTACGATGGCCGCCAACATGGCCGAGAGCCCGAGCGTGACGATGGCGAAGTACGGCCCGCGCAGCCTCAGGATGGGCACGCCCACCGCACAAGCGCAGGCGACGGCCAGTGAGGCCCCGCAGGCGAGTCCCACCGCGAACGGCTGGTGAAAGCGCGCCATCATCACGGCGGTGCCGTAGGTGCCGAGACCATAGAAGGCCGAGTTCCCGAAGGAGGGGTAGCCGGCATACCCGCCCAGGATGTTCCAAGCCTGAGCGAGCGAGGCCAGCAAGAGAGCCTCGGTGCCGAACTGCCTGAAGGCAGAGGGGGCGATGAGCGGGACGGCGGCGAGCGCCGCACAGGCGAGCGCGGCCGCGAGCCAGCGAAGGGTCATGCTGATCGGATGAGCCGCGAGGTCCGCGCCACGAGCAGGAGCACGAGTAGGCCGAAGCTGATGGCGTCGACGTAGGTGGAGGCCAGGTAGGCGCCGGTCAGGGCCTCGGCGACTCCCAGGGCGAGGCCACCGGCGATGACGCCGAGCGGTCGATCGAGTCCGCCCAGGATGGCGATGACGAACGACTTGGGGGTGAGACTGTTGCCCATGTAAGGATTGAGCTGGGCGACCAACCCGTAGAGGCCGCCGGCCGCGCCAGCCAGCGCCGCACCCGTTCCGAAGGTCAACGCGAAGATACGCCTTGGATTTACGCCGTACAGCCTCGCCGCTCCAAGGTTCTGCGCGCTGGCGCGGATGGCGCGCCCGGTGCGTGTGTGCCCGAGTGCGATCCACAGGCCAAAGGCGAGGAGGAGCGCCGCTCCAAAGGCGGCCGCCGGCACCAGCGGGACCACGACCCCGCCTATTGCGAGGCGCTGCCCGGCGTAGGGCGGGTTGATGGTGCGCAGGTCGGCACTGAAGGCGAGCTGCGCCAGGTACGTCGCCACCACCTCGAGGCCGAAGGTGACGAGCAGCGTGTTGAGGAGTGGGGAGCGGGCGATGCTGCCCAGCACGAACCGCTGCAGCACGTAACCCAGGCCGAACAGGCCGAGCATCGCGACGGGCAACGCGGCGAAGGGGTCGAGGCCGGCCCGAACGTAGAGGTAATAGACGGTGTAGCCGCCCAGCATGATGAGGGCCCCGTGCGTGAGATTGACGATGTTGAGCACACCCCAGACGAGCCCCATCCCAAGTGCCATGAGCCCGTAGAGCCCGCCGACGAGTACCCCGTTGACCACGATTTGGACGAAGAGCGCCACCGGCTCGCGACTACTTGTGCGCCAGCCGCTGGCTCCACCCCGGCACCGGGTAGTCCGGCCTGTGGACGAAGTCCTGGACGTAGATCGGGACCACTTGTCCGTGCTGGATCTGGATCACGGTCTGGGCGAGGGCGATCTGGCCCCCAGGATTGAAGTGGATGCGCCCGTACAGGCTCTGGAAGTCGGTGCGGGCAATGGCGTCGCGCACCTTCTCCGGATCGAGAGAGCCGGCCGCCTCGATGGCCTTGACGATGGTCTCTACGTCCGCGACGGCGGACGCCGCGTGATAGTCGGGGGCGTAGCCCAGCTTTTCCCGGTAGAGCTGAGCGAACTTCTCGCCGTCGCCGAACCAATCGTCGCGCTGTGCGCTCGAGGGCAACCAGGGCGTCATGCCGAAGGCGTAGTCCGCGTCCGCTCCGAGCGCCTGACGGAAGTCCGCGGTGGGGACGCCGACCGTGAAGGACGCCATCCCTCTCGGGCTGACGCCGAGCCGCTTCATCTCGCGGATGAAGTTCAGCGCCTGTGCCTCGTGGCCGCTCCAGAGGATGACGTCCGGATGCTTCGAGGCGATGCGTGAGAGGATGGACGCAAACTCAGCGTTGTCCTCCGGGTACTGCTCGTCGACGACCAACTCGAGCCCGGCCCCGTGGGCGAGCTTGCGCGTGCCCTTCGCCACCGCGACATCGAAAGCGTCGTCGGCCGACACGAGCGCCACCGTCTTCGCGGGCGGGGACAGCTTGCCGAGCATCTCGATGGTGCTCGCGAAGTAGTCGTCCGCCGGGGGCAAGGTCCCGAAGACATCATGGTAACCGCGGCTGAAGATCTGGCTCGAGGCGCCGCCCCCCTCGACCATGGGCACGCGGTACTTCTCGGCCACCGAGGAATCGTCGAGCGCGTCATCGCTGGAGAACGGGCCGAGGAGGAAGTTCACCTTGTCCTCGGTGAGGAGCTCCACGTACTGGCGCACCCCCAGGTTCACGTCGGATTGGCTGTCGTAGAGCTTCAACGCCAGGGGGTGCTTCTCGCCGGCCACCGTCACCCCGCCGAGGGCGTTCACCTGGGCGACCGCCAGATGATAGGCGTCGCGGTAGTACCGCCCCGTGTTGGCCATCGCCCCGGTCATTTGGACGGCGGCCCCAAGCGTAATCGGCGTTCCGGCTGCGCGCGCGGGCCGGCTCGCGGCCAGGACCGCGAGCCCCAGCGCAAGGATCGTGATTTTCATGCTGCGCTCCTCTCGATGGCCGCGCGCCAATCTTCCCCGAGGGACCCTCCGGCGGTCCGGCGGAGCGCTCACCTTCTCGCTCCCACGGGGCGAGGTGAGTCCTTTGGTCGCCAAGATCCTGCCGCTCGCCGGCGGACCCCGCTAACGCGGCGTGCGTGCGGATCGCCTGGGCCGTGCAGCCATAGGCGGTCGGGAGCGCGATTGAACCGTACGCATGCGGCACCGCACGGTCAAGCCAGCGCCCGTGCCAATGCGAGCAGTCCCTTGGGTCTTCCCACCCTGCTCTCAACTCACATCAGGATCGCTTCGCCCGTCCTGGGCACCAGACCAGGTTGGTTACGGCGAGGGGTAGGTGGTCACGTGCGAGAGCTACCGCACCAGCGCGAACACAGGCGTATCCCGAGGGACCGGCGCCGGGAGGGCACCTGCACTCCGGTGCGGCAGGTTCCCTGACGAACCACCCGCCTGGAGCAGCCGCCCTCTCTGCACCGTTCGAAAGAGGACCCGAGAGGGAGTTCGCGCTGCCCTCACTTTAAATAGCGCGCCGTCCCCCTCGCCGCCGGCGGCATGAGTGAGGACGAATTTGTACGGTTAGTGAGCGAGCGAGCGGAGCCTAGTACCGACGCGACCCCAGGAGCAACCGCCGTGACTCGTGACGCTGCGGAGGCCTATCGTGCCCGCGATGGTCCGAGGCGATGAGCCTCGTCGAGATCGCGCGACCGCTGGTGGCGTTAGGCAGCGCGAGCGCGCCGCGGGACTTGCGACCGCTAGCGGGGGCCACCTGTTGCCTGACGACCTCGCCGCCGTCGCAAAGCGGAGAGGGCGCCGCCCCGCGGGTGACCCTCCGTTCGAAGCTAGCCGGCATTCCGGACCGCAACCTCTTACTTGAGTTGAATGCCGCCCGCTTGCGAGGAGCGCTCGAGGGCGAGAGTCCGGGTTTCGGAGTTTCATCGTGCAGATGCGCCAACCCAAACGCGCGCGTCAGCTGCTCGCCGGGCATCCGCTGTTGGCGCAGCAGATGTCGTGGGGTCACCCACGCGGTCGCCTTTCACGTCGAGTTTTTGCAGCGTTTGACGAGCGATTTCGAGGCGATTCGAATGACGTTCAACGCCGGCCCAAAGCCCAGGGAAGCCGGTGGAGATGGCGGGAGGTGCCGGCGTCTCGCCTCGCAGGGGCGGAGCGGGCTCGTCGCTCGCTTCGAGTCCGGCCTCAAGGTCGTCTACAAGCCGACGTCGCTCGCCCTGGATCTTCATTTCCAAGAGTTCTTGACGTGGCTCAACGGGTGTGGCGTCGACGCGTCCTTCCGGACGATCTGCATCCTGGAGCGCGGCGACTAGGGTTGGGCCGAGTTCGTGGAAGGGAAACCGTGCGCCACGGTTCGGTCCGATGAGGACCGTCAGCAGTCGAGCTCGGGGTCGACTTGCTTGAGGCATCGGATGTTCAGGATCTCGAAACTCTTGATTACGACGGCCTCCTCGGTGCCGACAGCGAAAGTCGACTTACGAATACCTCGAACGAACGGCACGTGCGGCTTCTCTAGGACTAGACCGTAAGTCCATTTCCGAAATCTCTGCGGGGCGAGTCGCCGGAAGTCCTTTCAGGGGAGCCTCTCCCAGAGTGCAACCGTCTTCGGTTCGAGCCTCTAGCTTGGCCTTCTCGAGGCACCGGTACCTGCCCTTCCGCCTGATAGGGGGCGGTGTCCAGTCGTTCGGGCAGGAGGTCCACGATGGCCGTCGGCACCCGATTGGCAGGGGTCTTCGTTTCTGCGCTGGCATTCACAGGGGGGTCACCCCTTGGTGCTCCGTGACACCTGGTACACAGCCAGTGACCGGCCATTGCTTTATGCTCACTCATCTTCGCGGAGGGGCTAAGATGATGACTAGACCGACCGTTCCGTCACTGCGCGGCCCTTGGGTAGGAGCCGCTCGTCGATCAGTGACGGCGCTGCTGTTCACCCTACTCGCCATCTCACCCGCAGTTGCTCAGACCTTGCCGGTTTCCAACCCCATAGCGGACACCTCTGCAGCAGCCAAGAATGCCCAAGTCCAAGCTGCAGGCGTTGCAAACGCAAGCGCTACCGACATCGATACCGACACCACAGGCGAATGCAAGCTGGATGCGACCGCATTTAAGGACCAGGACGGAACGAACAAGGTGGACGAGAAGAGGCGCCAAGAACTTTGTAAGAACCTCCTGCTCCCTCGCCGCGCTACCAGCGTCACCGTGACCCCAGGCGCCTTCTTTCTCGGCTATGCATGGGGATCCAAGTCCAATCAGTTCGTTTATGGCCCGCAGGTGTCGGTGTCCGCCGCTTACCAGGTACCGTTCCATCGGCCGAACTTGGACAAGGTCGACGATCCGACCGGCAAGCAGCTCATCTATGCCTTGCCGACTTCGATGAGTTACACGTTCGACATGGTCTTTTCCTTCCAGACTGCACTGGCGGCGTTTACGTTCCCAAATGCGTCTTCATCGACGCTCGGCAACTCGGGTAGTACACAACAGGGCTACAATATCGGTGTCTACGTCGCCCCAGAGCTCGGTTGGCAATGGTGGAGTGACGATCGCAAGACGCCATCTAAGCTGGTCTTCACGATCGGCATCATGGCAGGGCTCATCAACACGACTGCGACCGGCAGTGCCTTTGCGCTGGGGTTACAGCCTGCGATCTCAACCCAGTTCTGACTGACGGGCTCGAGCTGGCGCACCGGAAGGATGGCTAGGTTTCGTGTACGACACGGCACGTGCAGCTCCTCGATGGCGGTGCGCTTGGCGCGCGCTCGTCGCGCCGGTCGTACCGGTGGTGGTGGCCTTGCCGTGGCCGGCGAGCTTCTGGACGGTGACGATTTCTCACCGGCCTCGAGGGAGTGCGGGACGAAGGGCCTCCGGCGGTCGTGCGGCGTGAAGCGCCCCGCGCTCGCCCGGGTTCGCCGCCTCACCAGGATGGCGTACACCGCCTGATCGGTGAGGCGGCACCGCCCGAGGCGACCCCCCTTCGCAACAGGGAAGAGAAGGGGCCCCTCGGCGCGGCCGCGCACCTCGAGCCAGACCGCCACGGCCGCCCGGGCCCCCGCCGGCAGGTGGAGGAGGCGCTTTGTTCCGACCTCCACCCCGCCGAGGTCCGCGCTCGAGGTCGCCGGGATGGAGCGCGGCAAACCTCCGAGTGGCGCAGGCCGCCCCGCCCAAGGCCAGAAAGGGCTCGATGAGGAGTTGCCGGTGTGACCGCGACTCCGATCCGTGGCTCCGATCCCGCCCTGGCCTCACCAACGGATGGAGCGGCGGCCGCCAGGTCAGGCCTTCGGCAGGATGTTCTGGTTGACCCGGAACAGGTTGTCGGGGTCGTACTTGGCCTTGATCGCCGCGAGTCGCCTGTAGTTGTCGCCGTAGCTCAGCTCGACCCGGTTGTCGGTCTCGTCCGCATCCATGAAGTTGATGTAGCCACCCTCCATGTTGAACCGGTGGACCGCCTTCCAGTAGGCGCGGCCCCAGCGCTTGAGTGCCTCGGCGTCTCTCGGGTCCCGGCTGACACCCGCGATCACCATGGACCACGACGCATCCCGTGCGCCCCAAGGCGTGGCATCCTTGCCGACCCGCCGCACCGCGCCGTCGATCGGGTAAAGGTGCATCACGCAGAAGGGCGTCGGAGCCTGGAGCGCGTGGGCGATGTGAGCGTCGATCGCCTCGTCGGGCAGCGTCTTGACGAAGTCGCCCTTCCAGTACCACTGCAGGCCTTTGGGGAAGAACGGGTCGAAGAGGCTGTTGATGGCCGTCCACGGCATCTCACCCATCCAGTTGAACAGCGGCACCGGCAACTTCTCGAGCAAGGAGGCCACGAGTTTTTGGCCATCGGCGATCGGCGCGTTGAAGGCGCCGACCAGGGCGCAGGCGCGCTTGTTCCAGTGTTCCTGGGGGAAGGGGTCGGTTGGCGGCACGGTCTTGAGTCCCACGAACAGACCAAGCTCCTCGGGTGCCTTGCCGATGAAGTCGCGGTAGGTCGCCATCACCTTCTTCGCGTCCTTGGCGTCCCAGAAGATCGGACCGGCGAACACCATCTTCGCGGGATGGGCCTGGAAGAGGAAGCTCGTGACCACACCGAAGTTGCCCCCCCCACCGCGAACGGCCCAGAAGAGATCGGGGTGGCTGTCCTTGCTGGCGGTGACGAACGAACCGTCGGCCAGGACCATGTCCACTTCGAGCAAGTTGTCGATCGTCAGCCCGTGCTTTCGCGTGAGGTAGCCGATACCGCCACCGAGCGTGAGGCCGGCAACGCCGGTGCTGCCGACGATGCCGAGCGGCACCGCGAGGCCGAAGGCGTGGGTGGCATGATCGAGGTCGGCGGCCGTGCACCCGGGGTCGACCCGGGCGGTGCGTGTCGCGGGGTCGACCCGAACGGTGCGCAACTGCGAGAGATCGATGACGAGACCGTCGTCGCAACTGCCGAAGCCGGGACCGTTGTGGCCGCCGCCGCGGATCGCGAGCAAGAGATCGTGCTCGCGCGCGTAGTTGACCGCAGCCATGACGTCGGCGGCGCTGGTGCATCGCGCGATCACCCGCGGCCGCTTGTCAATCATGCCGTTGTATAGCGCTCGGGCCTCGTCGTAGTCCTTGTCCGAGGGCCCAATCAACCTCCCGCGGAACCCCTGAATCGCCCGATCTGTCATGGCTCGCCCTCCGTGCGGCGCGCGGTGGTTCGCGCGAAGAGCTCGACGGGATTCGCCTCCGCCGCGGCGAACTCCGGGTACGCGCGCGCGGCGATGGGATCGGCCTCGCCCACCCCCGCGCGTGCGCGATCGACGGCGAGCAGCAGGATGAACTCCTGCGCGAGTCCCAACAGCGAGAGATACCGGGCCCGGACGCAGTTCAGGGCGAGGCGCTGCCGCGGCGAGAGCACGCCATCTATGCGCCCGTCGGCCGGCTCCGACGCGCCGATCGCGCTGGGATAGGTCTTCTGTGGGTGCATGTCCGCTCCTTTTTTTCGTGGCACGGGTGGCTTCCTCCCGTCAGAGGCCGGCGCGCTCGCCGAACGTGGCGCGGCTCAGGTCTGGGACAACGGGCAGGACGCGCGCGCGGACGCCCGAGATGCCCGGGCCCTGACGCAGCGTGTCGAGCAGGGGACTCGCCACGAACGCGTGCGCTGCGGCGGCGTTGGCAAATAGGTATATCCCCGCCGCCTCACCCGTCTTCTCGTCGAGGAGCCACAGTTTCCAGACGAGGCCAGGGAACCCGGCGAGGTGCGGGGCGGCGGTAGCAGCGCGGGTGCGGTAGGCATCGAGGCTGCCGGCGACCTGATAGTGGACCTCGACGCAGGCAGGCGTGCTCGCCGAGGCGGTGGACGTGGTGGCGGTGTTGGATCGAGACATGTGCGACCTCCTTGCAGCGAAGGGTGCCGTTCCAGGCGACCGGCCGCATGAAGGCCCGATGAGAGCGGGATGAGAAAGCGATGAGCTCCGCGCCACCGCTCCGGATCGCCGACCGCGTGCGCGCTGCGCGCCGCGCCGGTTTCATCGGGCGAACGGCCGAGCTCGACCGCCTCGCCGCGGCGGCGCGCGAAGACGGGCCGGTCGTCACGTTCGTGCTCGGGATCGGCGGGATCGGGAAGACGAGCCTGCTCGACGCGCTCGGCGAGCGGCTCGACCGCGACGCCATCCCGTGGCGCCGGCTCGACTGCGAGAGCGTGGAGCCGACGCCGAGCGGGCTCCTCGCGGCGCTCGCCGCGGCGTTTGGCACTCCGATGGCCTCCGTGGACGCCTTGGCGGCGGTGCTCGCATCGATGGGGCCGCGCGTCGTCCTCGCGCTCGATCAATACGAATGTTTCCGGCTGCTCGACGCATGGCTCCGTCAGGAGCTCGTGCCGGCGTTGCCGGCGTCGGTGCACGTCTTCCTGTTCGGCCGCCACGCGCCGGTCGATGCGTGGGCGGCCGCGCCAGGCTGGAGCGGACTCGTGCAGACCCTGCGGCTCGCGATGCTCGCCGACGCCGAGGCGCGCGCCTGGCTCGCACGCCGACCACTCAGCGCGCCCGTCCGCGAGCGCATACTGCGGCTGTGCGCCGGACATCCGCTCGCGCTCCAGCTCGCGGCACGCTCGGCGATCGAGAGGGACGCCGGGGCGCCGCACCGCGACGGGCTCCCACCGGACGCGGAGCGCCGCCCGATCATCGAGGTGCTCGCGCCGCTCTTCCTGCGCGACGTGCAGGACCCGACGGATCGGCGCCTCCTCGAGGCGGCGTGCCTTGTGCGGCGCGCGACCCGCTCGACGCTCGCCGCGATGGTCAGCGAGGGCGTCGACGAGGAGTTGTTCGACGCCGCGTTCGAGCGGCTCGGCTCGCTCCCGTTCGTCGAGGGCGAAGCCGACGGGCTCACCGTGCACGAGACGGTGCGGACCGCCATCGCGACGAGCCTCGAGGCGCTCGACCCCGTCCGCTACGGCGAACTGCGCGCGCGCGCGTGGCGGTGCCTGCGGCGGGAGCTCAGTTCGGCGCGCACGTCGCACCTGTGGCGCTACACCGCGGACACGCTCTACCTCGTCGACCGGCCGCTGCTCCGCGAAACCTTCTTCCCGCGCGAGCTGCCGCCGCACGTCGTCGAGCGGGCAAGGCGCAGCGACGGCGCGGCAATCCTCGACCTGCTCGCGTCGTGCGACGCGGCGGACGTGCCCCACTTGCGCAGGTGGTGGGAGGCCCTGCCGCGGGTCTTCCACGTCGTTCGCGAAGCGCGGGGCGACGTCGCGGCCTTCTACGCGATCGCGCGGGCCGACGAGCTGCCGGTCGAGCTCCGGCGCGAGGACCCGATCGCGGCGGCCTGGTTGCGGCACGTCGAGGATCCGGAGCACGGGGTCGCCGAGGGCGCGCCGGTCCTGTTCGTGCGGAGGCTCGTCGTGCGCGAGGGCGGCGACGGGATCTCCCCGCTCCGCGCCGCGTGCTGGCTCGACGCCAAGCGCTCCTACTTCGAGCACCCCGACGCGCGCCGGCTCTACGTCGTCGAGCAACGGGCGGAGCTCGACGTGCTCGCCGCGGTGGGGTTCGTCGAGGTGCCGTCGCTCGCGGTGCCCCGTCCGTCGGGCTCGGCGCTCGCGACGCTCCTACTCGAGTTTGGGGCCGACGGCGTGCTCGGCTGGATGACGCGTCTCGTCGACGCACAGTTCGCGGACCTCACCGCGGCTGCCGCGGGCTGGGCGTTCGACGCGCACGCGCGTGAGCTGCGCATCGACGGCCGTCGCGTGCCGCTCACGCGCCTCGAATACGGCCTCCTGCAGCACCTCTCGTCCCACGCCGACCGCGTCGTCGGCCGCGACGAGCTGCTGCGGGAGGTCTGGGGGCAGCAGTTCGGCGGCAGCAACGTCGTCGACGCGGTGGTGAAGTCCCTGCGGAAGAAGCTCGGAGCTCACGCCCGCGCGATCGGGACGGTGGCCGGCCACGGGTACCGCTTCGGCGCACCCGGCAGCCGCGCGCCGCGCCCGTAAGTGGGCTCGAATGCCCGACGAGCTGCCCGAACGGCGCCTGGCGCTCCCGGCGGGCCTTCCCGCCGAGCGATGCTTCTCGCGCGTGTCCCCTCGCGCCGGTCGGCTCTAGCACAGCTGTAGTAGCCGCTCCGGAATCAGCTGGACTCGGGCTCCCTGGCGAGCTGACAGCGGTTCCGTAGAGCCCGCGCTCCTTCAGCGAAGCGAATCCCGCGTGCCACGCGGCGTCCCTGCCACCCACCTCAAGGGAGAGAACGCTCTTGAGACCTCGCACGAGGTCTGCCCCACCGAGTCCGTAACAGCAACCTCGCCATTCCGGACGCGGTACACGCCCACATTTGCTAAGGGCGCAGATCCGGTACTGACGCGTGATTGTTAGGTTTTTTCGCCTGGAGAGTGCCGTCAGGTAACAAATCGACAGGAACCGGGAATGGGCGAGCCTGGCAAGCGTTCAGCGGTCATTCACCGAAA
>Ga0335078_10000124_pt1 | contig 131876 bp, 121 predicted proteins | sample Lox_Sample_32_FD_206711 | JGI IMG/M metagenome (GOLD analysis project Ga0335078, IMG submission 206711) | Soil microbial communities from Loxahatchee National Wildlife Refuge, Florida, United States - Lox_Sample_3.2 | ecosystem: Environmental > Terrestrial > Soil > Wetlands | place: USA... | reverse complement strand
TCTTAGACTCGATTGGCATTTGTCGCCACCGGCAGAGAAAACCACAAGAAGGGCAAACCGTCCAGAGCAAAAATCCCGGTGCGAATCGGGAAGCACTCACCTACACAGTGGGCTGGAGATCAAGGCCACGCGCTTGCTCTCCAGTCGAGGGAGAACTTTTTCCTTGACATCCCTTTTTATAGAACTCATTGAAGCCGGATCAGACCATTGAGAGCGATTGCGGCTCCGACTATGCGCCACATGAATTGCTACTTTGGTATGTAGTGTGGCGTGCCTTCGATGGCTTGGGATGGCGGCTTCTGGAGAACTCTTTCGCACTTCCGGGTTCGGTTCGGGTGGTAGGGATCCTTCGACTGCGCAGAACGGTTCGCTGCGCTCGCCGTTCTGCTCCGCTCAGGATGACAGGCGCCCCAAATCTCCGGCGCGGCCTGAGCCGATTCCGGCTTGGCGGTGTCTCAGACTAAAGGCGTCCCTATGACTCTGGTGCAACTCGCCACACGCAATGTCTTGCGGAACAAGCGTAGGAGCATCCTCACGATCCTGAGCCTCGGTTTTTCCTTCCTGCTGCTGACGCTGATGATGACTATCTGGCGAACGTTTTATATCGATCCCTGGAGCGTGATTTCTGCCCGGCACATCGTCTGCCGGCATCGCGTTTCGCTGGCCCTTTCCCTTCCAACTTATTATCGCGACAAAATTCGCACCATCGCCGGCGTGGTCGATGTGATTCCGCTGAATCTCTTTGACGGCGATTACAAGGGCGTCACGCCCGATGACTTCTCCAAGATTGGCACCGATCCCAACGAATATCTGAACGCCTATCCCGAGTATCAGATTGCGGCCGATCAGGTGGAGGCGTGGAAGAAAGATCCGGCGGGAGCGATCGCGGGCAGCGAAATCGCAGAACAGCATCATTGGAAAATCGGCGAACGGCTCACCATTCAAGGAAACGAGTTGCCGGTTCAATTGGAATTGAATCTGCGCGGCACGTTCAAGTCTCCTTTTCCCGTGCGCGCCATCTACCTCAATTGGGCTTATGTACAACAAGCGGCGCATTACCAGAAGGATCAGCTCTACCTGATTCAGGCCGACGCCCCTGAGAACGTGAGCCGCATCTCGCGCGCGGTCGACAGCATGTTCCACAATTCTCCCGAGCCCACCCGCACCGAAGCCGAACGCGCTTTCGACATTGATCTCATCGCGCGGTTCGGAAACGTGAAGGCGTTCATTCTCAGCATCTGCCTCGCAGTTCTGTTCACTACCTTGCTGGTCTCCGGCAACACCATTGCCATGTCCATTCGGGAGAGGACTCGAGAAATCGCGATGATGCGCTCGCTAGGATTTGCACCACGTGTGCTTCAGGCATTGTTTGTCGGGGAAACCGCAACGCTGACATTCTGTGGATGGGTCTTCGGCACGCTCGGCGCTTACGGATTAGTTTTCGCCATCGTTCATTCGCAGGCCGCGGGACCTTTCGCCGTGTTGTTGAAGATCCCGCTCACGACGTTGGCGGTGTCGTTGCCAGTTGCCGGCCTGGTGGCGTTGGGAAGCGCCGCGATTCCCTCTTATCGCGCCTCGCGCGTCAACATTGTGCAGGGGCTACGCCACATTGGCTGAGTTGATGCCAGTTTGATTCCTCTATTCGATCGGGTCGACCAGAACTGTTTCGCGATCCAGCGCATTCCTCCCCGGCAGTTGCACAATCACAATGGCCGACAGCACCAGAACGATTCCCAACGTTTGGACTGGGCGCACGCCTTCGCCGAGTAGCACGGCGGCCAGCACGATCGAAAATACGGGCTCTAAACAACTGGCGATGACGGCTCTGGTAGGCTCGAGATGCTGCAGGCCGAGGAAGTAGAGCGAAAACGCTCCCAGCACCGAGATCATCGAGAAGATGAAGAGAAATGCCCATTGCGCGGGCGCGTAGTGCGCCGCTACGACCTTCCACGGCGGATTCACGACCAACCAGAACAGCGAGGCTGAAACCAGCGTCCACACCAGTACCCGCCAGCGGTCGTGGCGGGCAAGGATGCGGTGTCCGCCCACGTTGTAGAAGGCGAAAGAAAACGACGCGAGCAGCGCAGCGAGCAGACCGTAGGAGTCGATGCGAAGCGGCGCCGAAGATTTCGCGCCAACGATGCCGATGGTCAGCGCGATGCCGGCAAGAGCGACCAGGACGGCAGCCACTTTCTGCAGCGAGAGTTTCTGCTGCCCTCGCGCGACCACGTAAAGCAGCACCCATACCGGCGCGGTGTATTGCACGATGATAGCGATAGCAACGGTCGTCTTTTGAATGGCCACGTAGTAGAAATAATTCGACACGGCCACGCCCAACATACCGAGCACAAGGCATTGGATGAGATCGGGTGCAGGAAGCTGAATGCGGCGCCAGCCGCGACGGCCTACAAGCAGTGGCAATAACACCAACAGCGAAAACGACGTCCGCGTTTGCGACAGGATCAGCGGATCGATCGGGTGCGCCATCTCTCCAGTGAGCGCGAATTTTCCGGTAAAAACCGCTCGGCCCATGGCGGCCGATACTCCCCACAGGAACGCGGCCGAGCCGATAAAGAAATATCCGCGCAGGGGATGGCTACGGTTGGAAGTTGGAGAGCTCAGATTTCCGGTACCGAATCCGATGATGGAGCCGGATCGAGGAACTGGTCAAGAAGCTCGGGATCAAATCCGGTAACAACCTCGTGAGCTTCTCTGTCCAAGAAAACGAGGGTGGGAGTTTCCGTGCTCCCATAGGTTTCGGTCATGGACTTGCGGATCTCCACACTGCTGTTGATGTCACGCTCTTCGAACGGCACGCCACGAGCCTCGAGGTAGATGCGCATCAGTTCGCACGAAAGGCAGCCGGGTTGGGTAAAAAGCAGGATGCGCGGCATCGATTCAGCCTTCCTCAGCTACCATCGCAAAGGCGACGGAAGAAGCAAGAAATCAGATTGCAGAAGTAAAAATCAGAATGAAGAACGGGAATCGACTCCTGGTTTGCTTCTGCGTTCTTAATTCTGATTTTTGAATCCCGTGACGACCTTAGGATGGCGTACCGTCACTGTACTCGATTGTAACCGTAATTTTCGCCGTTTTTTCCAGCATCGCGGAAACGGAGCAATATTTCTCCTTCGATAGCCGGACTGCGTCCTCAATGGCCTTCGCAGAGACCTTCCCTCCGACGCGGTATTTTAGCTTGATCTCCGTATAGACCGCGGGATAGCCCTTTGCCCGCTCGCCTTCGGCACTGACTTCGAGGCTGGTGAAGGGCTCGCGCTTCTTGCGCAAAATTCCCACGACATCAGAGGCGGTGCAGCCGCAAAGCGCAATCAACACGAGTTCCATGGGCGTATTAGCAGTCTTCTCGCTGGCCGTGTCCATCACGATGGCGTGGCGCGAGGCCGCGTCGGCTACATAGCGCTCGTTGTCGGTCCAGATTGCTCTCGCAGAAATCATGGGGCTCTATCTCCGGTTGTCCGTGCTGGGCTCAGGATGAATTAAAACACGAAATAATTCCGGCGCGTCCTGCTTGAAGCGGATTTCCAGTTCGGTTTGAATTTCGTGCACCCGCGCCAGCGACAGATCATCCGATAGCGTGCAGTGGCACGAGAGATATAGGTGGCCGCGCACGCGCTTGAAGATGAAATCGTGCACGTCGATGATCTCGGGGAACTGCGCGGCCACGGTTCTGAGCCGATGCTCGAGTTCGGCGTCGCCGACCAGTTCTTCCGGCTTCTCAATGGTGGCCGGCTCGCTCTCGATGTGGGTGAGAATGTCGTGAATCTCGGGCACGTCGCGGCGGATATCGGCTTCGAGTTCGGTGACCTGGTCATGGGCGTTTTTGAGGCTCATGCGCTCGTCCAATTCGATGTGCTGCTCGACGTGAACTTGGCCACCGATTTCCTGCACGCTGATGTCGTGGACGTTGAGGTTGTTGCGGGTAGCCACGGCGCGGATGCGGTCGAAGATATTTTCCGAGCGCTGGGCTCGCGGGAGCGGCTGCACGGTCACGTCGGCATCGGGCAGAATTCGCTGCACCGACTCGGTCACCGCCGTGGCCAGTTGACCGGAGCGCTGGAAGGTGACGGTGCGCGCGACGCCCACGGCGAGATCGGCAAAGTAGCGGTTGCCGGCGCGGCGGATGCGCACCCGATCGACCTCGAGCACACCGTCCACACGTGCGACTGCATCGTAAATCTGCGAGCGCACTCCCGCAGGAGCGGCATCGAGCAGAGCATCAATGGTGCGGCGGGCCAGGCGCCAGCTCACCGAAACCACCACTCCGGCCACGAATAGCGCCGCAATCGGGTCGGAATTGCTGAGCCCCTTGATGCGGTAGGTGCGTCCCGCCAGAACCAGGACGAGCCCGAGCACGACCACCCCCGCTGACCAGATGTCGGTGGAAAAATGGAGAGCGTCGGCTTCGAGCGCCTGGCTGTCGTACTTGTGGGCAATACGTCCCAGCGCGCGCGAGCGCCACCAATCCACACCCATGGAAAAAATCATGACCGCAAAGGCTGCGAGGGAAGGCTCGATTTCGATGTGGCGGAAGAACAGGCGCAGTACGGCTTCGTAGATGATCCAGGCGCAGGTCAGCAGTAACAGACCGGTTTCGACGAAGGCAGAAAAATTCTCGACCTTGCCATGTCCGTATTGGTGATCGGCATCAGCGGGCTTGTCGGAGACGCGCACGGAAAAAAATGTCAACACCGAGGCAATAAGGTCGAGTCCGGAGTGCGCTGCCTCGGAAAGAATCCCCAAGCTTCCGGTAGAAATTCCGACGACCACCTTCAGGCTGGTGATAACCACCGCGGCCAGGACGGAGTTCCCGGCAGCCGCGCGTTTTTCGGCGCGCATCAACTCCGCAGAGGGAAAGGCCGGGCTGCTCGACATGCTGGAATTATCGCTGCTGGGGGCAAACGCCGCAAACCAATCACACAGCACTGACAGGGGCCGAGGCCAAAAGAGGAATTGCCGATGGTTGATTCTTGATTATGGTTTGAAAACTGCGCCGTCCCGATGTTTTCCAGTCAACCATCATCCATCGATGATCAGCAATGTCGCCGGTGATTCAAATCACCATTGCCTCCTGCCCATGCAGCAATTCCGCCCGGTTGTGCTAGGATTTCCTGCTTGATATTTTTCCATTTCTGATGGACCAATCCTGGAGGATGAGAATGACGCGTAAGAATTGGCTGCTGTGTGTTCTGCTGGGGACGCTGGCTTGGGGACAAGCCGCGCCGAGCGCGCCTGCGCCATCACAGCCGGCAAACGGTCCGGCGCAACAATCCAAACCCCAGGCACCGCCGCCAGCCCCCGAGGACAAATCGGCCTCGGTACCGGCCGACGCGCCGGTATTGACGATCGAAGGCGTCTGCCCGGACCAACCCAAGACAGCGTCGGCCTCCGCCAAATCCGCAGCCGGAACAAAAACCGCGGCCAAGACGCCTTCGGCTGATTGCAAAACCGTCATCACCAAAGCGCAATTTGAAAAGCTGGCCAACAGCCTCGTTCCGAATGTCACTCCGCAGGTGAAGAAACAATTAGCTGGGCTTCTGCCCCGGCTCATGGCCATGTCGGAAGATGCCAAGAAGCAGGGGTTGGACAAGACTCCCGAATTTAACGAGCGGATCAAGTTTGTGAAGATGCAGGTGCTGAGCCAGAGCCTGCAGCAGCAGATTCAGAAAAAAGCTGCGGATGTCCCCCAATCGGAGCTGGAGCAATATTACAAAGATCACCCCGACATGTTTGAGCAGTACAACGTGGACCGCATTTTTGTTCCCCGCACCAAGCAGGCCGAACCGGAAGCGAAAACTGAAGAAGAAAAAGACGAAAAGCTGACAGAGGATCAGCAGAAGGCCAAGGAAGCGGCCGAGAAGGCCAAGGCGGAAGAAAGCGAACAAGCCATGAGCAAGCTGGCGGAAGAACTTCGGACCCGGGCTGCCGCCGGCGAGGACTTCGCGAAGCTGCAGAAAGAGGCGTTTGAGGCGGCCGGCATGAAGATCGAGTCTCCCACCGTAAACCTGCCAAACGTGCGCCGCACTGGATTGCCTCCGGGGCACACTGCCGTTTTCGACCTGAAGCCGGGCGAAGTCTCCCAGGTGATCAGCGATTCCGGCGGGCACTACATTTACAAAGTAATCAACAAGACTGAGCTGCCGTTCGACCAAGTAAAGAACGAAATTCACAGCAAAATGCAGAACGACCGCATGCGCGACATGATGGAAAAAGTGAATAACTCGTTCAAGGCGGTGCCGAACGAAGCCTACTTTGGACCCGGCGGAGTCAGCCCGATGCCGCCGCCGCATATGCCGCGTCCGAGGCCAGGTATGCCTCCGGCGGGTCAACCCAATCAGGCGCCGGCGCAACCTCCGGCGGCCAAACCGAACTAATGGCCAAACCTGTCGTCGTCGTCACGGGGATCTCGGGCAACCTGGGCTCCAGGTTATTGCCGCTGCTGGGAAGTTTTTCGGTGATTGGGGTGGACGTGAGTCCGCCCCGCACCGGCGGCGAACTGCAATTTGAAAGCCTCGACCTGGGGCAGGAATCTTCCACGCGAACTCTATTCGAACTGCTGCGCGATACGCGCCCTTTCGCGGTGGTGCATCTTGCGTTCGTCATCGATCCCGTGCGCACCGGCGTGCTGGATGTCGACCGCATGTGGCAGATCAACGTGGCCGGCACGGCGCGGGTGATGGAGGCTGTCACCGAGGTTAACCGCAGTTCGGACGATGGCATCAAGCAGTTCATCTTTCCCAGCAGCGTTTCCGCATACGGCCCGGACCTGGCTGCACCGGCCACCGAGGATTCGGAATTGGCGGCCCACACTCTGCCTTACGCGATCCATAAGAAGGAATCCGATGAAGTAGTTCAGCAACGCTGTACCGCATTGCGCGGATGCAGCGTCTACATTCTGCGGCCGCACATCTTTGCCGGAGCCAGCGTCGAGAATTACCTGATGGGAGCCTTCCGTGGCACGCCGAATGGCAAAAGCGAGCGGGCAAGGAAGATGCGCGAGCAAGGCACGCGCCTGCCCTGTATGCTGCCGCGTGGCCAGAAATATCTCGACAACAAGATTCAATTCATTCACGTGGATGACATGGCGCGACTGCTGCGGCACATCTTGCAACGCGAACCGGAAGCCCAGCGGCTGACGGTGTTAAACGTTGCCGGACGCGGCGAACCATTGACCTTTGCAAAATGTATCGAGACGGCCCAGGCCAAACTACTCCGCGTTCCTGGCAAATGGATAATGCGGCAGATCTTGTCGTTCTTGTGGAAGCGGCAGATCTCGGCCATTCCGCCCCAGGCGGTCCCTTATATGACCGGCGAATACATCATGAATACCGACCGGCTGCGGCGCTTTCTTGGGCCGGAGTACGAGCACGTGATCCGCTACACGATTGGTGATGCGTTTGCGGACAGCTTCAGACCGGCCGTCGCCGGCTAGAATAGAAGGAAGGCAGCACATGATGAATCAAGACAGCAAAACTCGCCTCCGGGGCTAAAGCCCGCATTGCTGGCGGCCTTGGACGGCGCGACTGAAGCCGCGCCCTGGCAAAAACGGATTTATGAATAGCTCGATAGTTTACTTCTTTCCTCGATAGAGTCCCGCGATTCCGAAGGTGTAGGGCGTCCATGTGGCTTCCGCGAAGCCGGCGGCTTTCATTCGCTCGAGCATCTCGTCCGGTGCTGGAAAGCGCTCCACCGACGCCGGCAAGTATGCGTAGGGCCCGCGCACTCCGGAAATGAAAGTTCCAATGCGGGGCAGCACCTGCTTGAAATAAATTCGGTAGAGCGAACCCGTAGGTCCCCTGGGCTCGCCGAAGTCGAGAATGCCGCACTCGCCACCGGGCTGCAGCACCCGCACGATTTCGCGCAATCCGGCATCGTAGTCGGCGAGATTGCGGAAACCGAACGCGCTCGTCACCAGATCGAAATGGCTGCTGCGGAATGGCAACTGGAGGGCATCGGCTTCGATCCACTCCGGCCCGTTGTTCTCTGACGATTTCTTTCTCGCGCGTTGCAGCATGGCATGAGAGAAATCCGCTCCGAAGATCCTCGATCCTGATTCCCCCGCCTGGCGACGAAGAGCGAACGCCATGTCTCCGGTCCCGCAGCAGAGATCGAGAATGCGCGCGTCGGGCCGAGCGAGAATGTCGCGGAAGGTGCGCGCGCTGCGCCGCCACCAGATACGGTCCACATTGAACGACAAAACGTGGTTCAGCAGGTCGTAGCGCGGCGCGATCGAAGTGAACATTTCGCGCACGGCATGCGCCGCGGAATTTTTGTCGCTCACTCCGTCCGGCGCAGCGCCGACTACGGTAGGTTTGCGGTCAGGCACGATGAGTTCGGAACGCGCGGTCAATGCTTTCTCTTTGCGCTCTTGAGCTGTTCGACAATTCGCTCCACCTGGAGAACATGATTGGTGTCGTGGCCGGCGAACATGCGCACCAGGTGCGCAATCGTTTCTTTGCCGCGCTCCAGGTGCATGCCGTGGTTCTCCCATGTCTGGGGCGACATTTCCTTCAGCATGGCCAGATTGTTCTCGCGCAGAATACGGAAGGTTTCGAGCGAGCGTTTGGGATCGCGATCGCGGTAATTGAACGCGGACGCCCAAGCGTCCTGATCGAAGGGCTGAATGGTGATGCCGTTCTCGCCAATGACGGAGCGCATGCGCCAGCTGCCAACGATTTCGGTATCGGCCAGGTGTGCGATTACTTCGGCGATCGACCACTTGGCCGGCTGGGGCCGCCATTTCAACTGCCTGGCAGTGAGTCCCTGGATGAGCTTTTTGAGCTTGCACGCGGTCGAGCGCTGAACTTTGATCGGGTCCTGGCCTTTTACGTAACCGAGAATGCGTGCGATGTACTGTTCTGCAGTTTCTGGCATAGATGACTCAACTCATTGGCGTTGAAGATTACAGATTTAAGAACCAGCCGACTCCTAGCAGGCCATCAACAATCATCCATTTAATTTTCCCCAAACCCATCCCCCGCGGGAGAGGCGACGAATCTCTTCGACGGCATCGAGCACAGCGCTCTGGGGCACGTCGTTGGCAATTTCCACCTTGCCGATCTCCCGCGGCAGCACAAAGTGCACTACGCCGTTCTGGGTTTTCTTGTCGGATTGCAGCCGCGCCAGAATTTTACGCGGGCTCACCTTCACTTCAGGCAGCTTACCCAGACTCAACACCGCGTCGGCAATGCGCCCGGCAGAAACGCTGTCCGTCCGTCCCACACTGAGGGCGATGTTGGTGGCCGCGATCATCCCCCAGGCGACCGCCTCGCCGTGCAAGAGCGTCCGATATTTAGTTTCGGCTTCGAGCGCGTGGCCAATGGTGTGGCCCAAGTTCAACACCCGGCGCAACCCACCTTCTTGCTCATCGGCGGAGACCACCTCCGCTTTCAGCTTTACCGATTGGGCGATCAGCCACTCCAATTCGTCCGGATCGCGCTGCAGGATACGGGCGCGATTCTGCTCGAATCGCAGGAACAGCTCAATGTTGCCGATGATCCCGCATTTGAGTGCTTCATAGAGCCCGGCGCGGAACTCGCGATCGGGGAGTGTCTTCAGCACCGTGGGATCAATGAGCACGATTCGAGGATGATGAAAAGTCCCGACCAGATTCTTCCCCGCGGCCAGATTCACGCCAGTTTTCCCGCCGATGGAGGCGTCAACCTGCGCGAGCACCGTAGTCGGGACTTGCACGAATGCCACGCCGCGCATGTAGAGAGAAGCCAGCAATCCGCTGACATCGCCGACCACGCCACCCCCGAGAGCGATGATGACGGCTCTGCGGTCAGCGCCCAGGCGGGCTAATTTCTCCGCCAAGGTTTCAATCGTCGCCAGGCGCTTGGAAGGCTCGCCGTCCGGCATTATGACGACTTGCGGCGCAAACCCGGCCGCCTTGAGCGACGAAACCAGCTTGGTTCCCCAGCGCCTGCGTACGGGCGCTACGGTGATCACAAACAGCCGGCTGGTTTGCGGCAGGAGATCGCCCAAAACCGAGCCGGCCCGCGTGAGCAGTCCGTTTTCAATCCACGCCGGGTACGGGCCAGAGGGAACATGGATGGTGGCTTGCGGCATTGCGCTCTCATCATAACGTAAAGGTTGGAATGACCGCGCTTACCCGGGTGGTGTACTATTTTTTCGGTTTATGAAGGGCCTTCCAGCCGCGACCGACTTTGTCGTGATTGGCCCCAGCGTGGCCGGCCTGCGCGCCGCCATCGAACTGGCTAGCGCCGGAAGTGTGCTCCTGCTGAGCAAAAAAGAACTTCCCCACTTCAAAACACCCGATCCCAAGAGCGAAGCCGCCTGGCTCAGCGACGAAGATGAGGTCAGCCTGCACTTGCAGGACACGCTGGATGCAGGCGATGGCCTGTGCAACGTGGCTGCCGTGAAGATGCTGCTGGAGGAAGCCCCGGAGCGCATCGACGAACTGATCGCCTGGGGTAAGCATCATGGAACCAAACTGACGTTTGGCCTGGAAAATAGTCACAGCAAGGCTCGCCTGCTGCACGCCCAAGGAGACTCCGCGGGACGGGAAATTCTGCGCGGGGTATGGGAAAAGGCGCAATCGCTGAAGCACATCTCGATTTGTCCGTTTACTTTTGTGACCGGAATCGGGACCGAAAATGGCCGGGTACGGGCCGTTTGCGTTCTCGACCAGCATGGAGTTCCGGTGGAGATCGCCTGCTCCGCGGTGCTGCTGGCGACGGGCGGATTCGGGCAAATTTATCGCAATACCACCAACCCTGAATGGGCGACAGCGGATGGTGTGGCCGTTGCCGTGCGCGCCGGCGCGGAACTCAGCGATATGGAGTTCGTGCAGTTCCATCCCACCGCGCTGTACATGAAAAAAGTTCCGCGATTTCTGCTCTCGGAAAAACTGCGGGCGGAAGGCGCATATCTGCGCAACGTCGAGTTGGATCGCTTTATGGCGAAGTACCACCCGCTGGCCGAGCGCGCTCCACAGAACCTGGTGGTGCGAGCCATCGTGCACGAGATGGAAGTCAGCCGGGCCAAAGACCCGTTCGTCTATCTCGATCTCACGCACATGAAAGCGTCAGTGGTGCAGAAATATTTTCCGCGCATCTGCTCAGCTTTCATGGCGCACAACATCGACATCACCGAAGACGTCATTCCCGTCCGTCCTGCCGCGCATTATTGCGTGGGCGGCGTGCGCACCGACCTCGACGGCAAGACCAACCTTGCCGGACTCTTCGCCGCCGGCGAAGTCGCCGCCAGCGGCCTTCACGGGGCCAATCGTCTGCCCAGCAATGCTGTCCTCGAGGGATTGGTGTTCGGCGCGCGAGCCGGAAGAGCGATGCGCGAGATGGAGAAAATCGCGCCTGGAGCTGGTACCCAGCCGCAAGCCGCGTATTCCAACGGTCCCGTGGATGCAGGAGTGGAAGAGCTGATCGGCCAAATTCAGGACTTGATGTGGAACGAAGCTGGCATCGTGCGCACGCGAATGGGAATGCAGAAGGCGATCAAGACTCTGGAAGAAATGGCGCCGAAGTTGGCCCAGCCGAAAACCCGCCGCCGCCACGAAGCCGCGAACCTGCATTTGACGGCGCTGCTTGTGGCCAAATCTGCTCTGGCCCGCGAAGAAAGCCGCGGCTCCCATTACCGCATGGACAATCCCGATCACGACGACAAGAAATTCCTGAAGCACTCGGTTGTAAAGGGAGGGGTCGTGCGGTTCGTCTGAAAAAGATTGCCGATTGTTGATGGTTGAGTGAAAACCAAAGACTCACGATGAATAGGTTTTCTTATCAGCATCCAAGAATCAATCAACTATTCGTCTGCTCGGAAACGCCACCGAGATCATAATCGAAATCAGCAACACTCCCGCGACCACCGCTAGTGTAACGTGAATCGGAACCTTGAAATAATCCGATCCCACCATTTTCAGACCCACTAGGATCAGCACCACTGCCAGCCCGTAGTGCAGGAAACGAAAGATCTTCATCAGGCCTGAAACGGCGAAATACATCGAGCGCAGTCCAAGGATCGCGAAGACATTCGACGTGTAAACGATAAACGCATTCAGCGTAATGGCCAGCACCGCGGGGATGGAATCGACCGCAAAAAGGACGTCCGTGGTCTCAATCACGAGCAGCACGATGAGGAGCGGAGTAGCATACAGGCGCGCGTTGTCCTGCGAATTGTGAATGAAGAAGCGCCCGCCGTGAAAGTCCGGGGTCACCGGCATCCACTTGCGGAAGGCCTTCACCACGGGGTTGGCTGCGGGATCGATCTGGTGCTCGCCCATCACGCAGACGCGAATCCCACTGTAGATGAGCAGGGCTCCGAAAATGTAGAGAATCCAGTGGAACCGGTGGATGAGTCCCACACCGGCACCGATAAAAATCCCGCGCAGTACCAGCGCTCCCAGGATTCCCCAGAACAGCACGCGGTGCTGTTGCTCATCGGGAACGGCAAAGTAGTTGAAGATCACCAGAAAAACGAACAAATTGTCCACGCTCAGCGACAATTCGAGGACGTAGCCGGTGACAAACTCGAGACCGCTCTGGCGTCCCTGCCAGAAATACAGGACCGCGGCAAAGGCGGCAGCCATGGCGACATACATCGCACTCCAGCCCAGGGCTTCGCGAAAACCGACAACGTGGCCCGGGCGGTGGAAGACGCGCAAGTCCACCACCAGCATGCCCAGCGCGAAGAGGTTGAAGAGAATCCAGAAATAGAGCAAGGCAGCCCCTGGGGCGTGGAATTGATTTCAGCAATTTCAGATTTCAGATTTTTGATTGTTGATTGAAAAACCATGAGCGCCCCGAATTTCCAATCAGCAATGTGAAATCAACAATCAGAAATTATTTTTGCCGTCCCCGCTTGCCGCTGACCCAATCGTCCCAAATGCCGTCGGCTTTCAACATGTCTACGCTGTTGGTGTCGCGCATGGTCTGCTCGATCTGATCATGGGTGAGGCGCGGGCCAATCTTCTGGGGCAGATCCGCCAGTTCCAGGCTGAGCAGGGCGGCCTCGGCTACGTGCTTCTTCAATTGCGCGAAGTCCACCTTGTCGTAGGTATCGGAAATGGCATGATAGTTTTCGAGGTAGTTCGCCTCGTCTTGTTCGGCGACGAAGGTAGGCACGCCTTCCAGCATGAAATCGAAGTGGTCGGTGCCCCATTCCATCTCGGTCAGGATGTCGTTGACGCCGAACTGAGCCAAGGGTGCGATCAAGTTCTTCGCGGTGCCCACGATGTCGCTGCGCCCCCCGACGGAAAAACCGGTGGTCTTACCCGTGCCCGAATCGTAGACGATCACTCCTGCCGCCTTGTCGAGTTCGGCGCGATGATTCAGCGCGTAGGCGCGGGAGCCGAGCAGGCCCTGCTCTTCGCCGGAAAATAGAATGAATCGGATAGTGCGGCGGGGAACAAAACCGGAGGCCTTGATCGCGCGCAGCGAGTCGATCACGAGGGCGGCGTTGCAGCCGTTATCGAGGGCGCCGGTGCCGAGTTCCCAGGAATCGAGATGCGCGCCGAGGATGACGAATTCATCGGACCTGTCGCTGCCTCGAATTTCGCCGATCACGTTGGCGGTCTTGATGGGGCCATCGATCTGATTGGGGATGGAAAGATCCGCCCAAACCAGTTGTCCAGCGGCCAGCAGGCGGGCGATGCGTTCGCCATCTTCGCGCGCCACGATGACCATGGGAAGACGATCGATTTCTCCCGCGTTCGAGTTGGTATGGCGATAAAGAATGTCGTGCTCGCGCGTCGCCATGAAAGCGATTGCCCTGGCCTTTGCTTTGACCGCGCGGGTGACGATTGGGGGCGCGTTGGCATATTCGGCGAAGAGGTCAGCCCAGGTCTTAAGAACTGTGGTGTGCACCAGAAGAATTTTGCCAGTAACGTCTCCGGCTTTCTGAAAGTCGAGGTCGGTGCCTTCGCCAATATCGACCACGGGTACGTGCTTGACCGGCGCCAGAGCCGGAGCCCACGCGACTGAGACGGCGCGCACGCGAAAAGTCGATAGCACCGTCCCGCCGCCGACTGTGCCGGGGTTCAGCTCGAAGCCGGTGGTGGCGGTCATTTCCGTGAGACCTTCGGCCCATGAATACGGGATCTCGAAGGCTTCGGTATGCACGCTATCGGCTCCGGCCGCGGTCAGCGCCTGCATGCCCCACTGCACGGCATGCTGCATCGCGGGCGTGCCGGGAACGCGTCCGCCCACCTCGTCGGTCAGACGACGGAGATTGTCTTCCAGCAGCGAGGGCTTCAGCGCAGTCTGAATCAGTTGGTTGGCATCGCTGTTGTCGGTGGCAGGCGTAGCGGCAAAACAGAAAAGACTGAAAATGCAAACAAAGAACAGGCCCTTTGGGGTTCGCATATCGAAGTGCATTAGAAATTAAATTAGGGAAAAGCGCAAAAGCGGGAACCACGAAGGACACGAAGGTACACGAAGGAAATTGCTCAGTACTTCGTGCATTTTCGCGACTTGGGGGTGATTGGGTTGGAATCACTTTGGCGGCAGCGGTTGCATTTTGTCGAGGATGCGGATCGTCTCCAGCATCACGCTGCCGACAATCTGCAGACTTTTCGGGCTGAGCTTGTCCACGGTGTCCTGCGTGGTGTGCCAGAACACATCGTTATAGCCGTAATTGAAGTCGATGAGGTCGGCGCTGGGGACGCCGCGCTTCACGAACGGCAGATGATCGTCGGAAACTTCCAGTTCGCGGCCGAAGAAATGCGACTGGTAACCCAGGCGGGTCGCAGCTTCGAGCACAACGCTTTCCAGCCACGGCGTGGAATTCGAATCGCGTTCGACGTTCAGGTCGGCATCGCCAATCATGTCGGCCAGCAGAAACGCTTTCACTTTTTTCAGCGTTCCATCGGCCTGCCACTTCTCCGCCAAATGAGTGATGCCATACAAGCTGTCGTCTTCAAACGGCATTTCCTTAGGAAGACCGCCCGATCCGTCGGGTTTCATCGCCTCTTCGGCATCATCCCAGACCAGCCACACGCTGTAGCCATCGCGCGGTTTCCCGCGCAACTGATTCGCCATTTCGAGCAGCAGAGCGCTGGAAGAGGCGCCGTCATTGGCGCCGACATAGGAGGTATTTCTTAAGGGATAATTCGTGTCGTAATGACTGGCCAAGACGATGATGCCGTCTTTTGTACCCGGAAACTTGGCAATGATGTTGTGCACCGGAAATTTGCCCACCGGGGTGTCGGCGGTGAATGTGTCGTCTTCGACCTGATCGCCTTTCAGGTGCGAGTCGATGTAATCCTCGACCTTCTTATGATTGGCGCTGCCCAGCGGGCGCGGGCCAAACTGCACAATGTCTTTTACGTACTGCATGGCGCGGTCGCCATCAAATGTGGGCGGAGGGCCATTATCGGGAGGCAGGTTCAAGGGCGCGTTGGGGGCCGCAGCCGCCGGAGCGGACGCCGGCGGAATCTGCGCCGCGTCCTTGGTGCGCTCACAAGCGAGGCAGGCGAGCAGACATCCCGACAAAATCCAGGGCAGAGATTTCGATGCCATGATCATGCCTGCTTCTCTTTCTCTCTACGCGCCTTGCGCTGTTTGGGATGCACCGCCCAGGCTACGCCAATGCTGACGGCGTAGAGGGCGATCATGGGCGCGGCGAAAATGCACATATTTAGGATGTCGGTGGTCGGGGTGACGATGGCAGCAATGATAAAAATCACCAGGATCGAGTAGCGGAAGTTCTTCCACATGAAGCCCGCGCTGATGATGCCCATCAACGATAAGAAGAAGACCAGAATCGGCATCTCGAAGATCAGTCCCATGCCCAGGATGATGCTGAGAAACAGCGACGTATATTCGTTCACGGTGATCATGGGGTGGAACTGCTTGCCGAAGCCGATCAAAAAAGTAAGCGCCGCGGGATAGACGATCTTGTAGCCAAAGTATCCGCCGCAGGCAAACAGCGTGATGGTCGATACCATGAACGGGACAACGTATTTTTTTTCCTTGCGGTACAGCCCTGGCGAAATAAACATCCAGACCTGATAGAGCACGAAGGGCGAGGTCAGAAACAATCCGGCCAGCGCGGCGACCTTCAAGTAAAGGTTGAAGGGTTCGGTGGGGTTCAGGTAGACCAGCTTTTCCGCCATGCCGTTGGCTTTGAGCGCGTCCATGATGGGGCGCTGTATGTAGTCGTAGATGAGCTCCACCTTCCACCAGCAGACGCAAAAGCCGACGGCCACGGAGATGATGGAATAGATAATGCGGCGGCGGAGCTCCTCGAGGTGATCGAGAAAGCCCATGGTGGGCATGGATTCCTTTTCGTCGTCGCTGCTGGGAGCCTCGGTCGCCACTTCAGGCATGAGATTCCTGCGAACTCGAGGATGTCACGGCTTCGCTGGGATGAACCGCCTCAGTCGCGCCCGCCGTGGGCTCCTTGGCTGCTTCCGAGGCCGCCGCGGAAGGCTCTTCGGTGGAACCAGCTAGACTGGCGGGAGCGTCCACGGGTGTGGATTCAGCTTCCACCGCATTCCAGTTGCGGCTGGTCGTACCCTGCACGGCCGGAGTGGGGGGCAGGATCGTCGGCTTGTTGTCCACTTCCAGATGGGCGATCTCCTGCTCGATCTGCGCCTTGAAATCGTTGGAGGCGCGGCGGAATTCGTTCATGAACTTGCCGACCTGGCGGGCAATCTCCGGCAACTTCTTGGGCCCAAAGATGATGAGGGCCAAAAAGAACAGGAAGATCGTCTCCGAAAAACTCATGCGCTTCATCATACTGCCCGGATGGTAAAGGCGGCAATCGGCTGACCCACTTCGGGAACCGAGCCGCTGACAAGGCGCGGAGATCCTAGCATGTCTCTGGATGGGCAAAGTTTGCCGAACTTACCGAACCAGGGCGAGGCAGAATCTGCCGCGGCGCTTGCATGGTGAGAGGCTTGTAACCCCGGGCGCTGGCTAAGCGGATGAAATCACGAAGCCGTGAATTGAGCCACCCAGAGCGGAGATGGTATTACACGTGCCACTCCAGAGTAACGATCAGTGAAGTTCCCTCGAACATTGCCGATGAAATAGTCAACCTTCGATGTGCAAGGAGAGAGTCCATGTCAGTTACGGGTATTACGACCAGTCTTCTCAGCTACCTAAATCAGTCCAGCAACGACAACAAGCCGCCCATCGCCAACCTGCAGGAATTCAAACAGGATTTCCAGCAACTGGGCCAGGATCTGCAGTCCGGCAATTTGTCGGCAGCGCAGACGGATTTCGCTACGCTCGAGCAGGTTGGGCCGGCGAGTCTGTCGAACACTTCAGCCACCAACAACCCTTTGGCGAAGGCCTTCCAGCAGTTGTCGCAAGACCTGCAGTCGGGCAATCTGTCGGCGGCCCAGCAGGACTACGCCAATATCCAGCAGAAATTTCAGCAGCTGTCTGCGCAGGGGGAAGAAGGACACCATCATCACGGCGGCGGCGGCCAGGTCCAACAGCTCTTTCAGCAGCTAGGCCAGGATCTGCAATCCGGCAACCTGTCCAGTGCACAGCAGACCTTTGCTACGCTGCAACAGGACCTGCAGAGCTTGACCGCGAACGGCGGGCAAAGCGCTTCTGCCTCGTCGTCCAGCGCGAGCACCGTTTCGGTGACCGCGTAGCGGTTGGATGGAATGGTGCCGTGAGTTGAGGCAAGGCCTGTTTGCGGACCCACGCATGGCGGCTCGGGTGAATATGTTGCCGCCATGCAATTCTGATCTACCCGCGGCAGTGACGTCCCCATCCGCAAGATTGCGATTTTCCCGGCGCATAAGGAAGCTTGCTGGCACTCTGCCGCATCTCATTTAAAGGGTGGTCTCCAAGCCAGTTACTTATGTGACCATCCCCGCCCAAGTCCGTCTATACAGGTGGTATACTGCCTATACTCAGTGCAGTAGCTGGGGTGGAAGTCAGCCCTCAACGAAGGAATTTTCAAGATGGCTCGTAGTTCTCGCCGGTCGCTCGTCCTCGTAGTATGTTTTCTCCTTGTTTGCGGATTTCTGGGAATCTTGTTTGCCCAGCGCTCCGGCCAGCAGTCGTCCATCACCGGCGACTCCGACGTCAAGGACAGCCTGAAGCAGTTCACTGAAGTGTATGCGCTCGTCGAGGACAATTACGCCGAGCCAGTGAATCCTGACAAGGCCATTTACAACGGCGCCATCCCGGGCATGCTGCACGCACTCGATCCGCATTCGAATTTCTTCGATCCCAAATCGTACGCGCTGATGCGCGAAGACCAGCGCGGCAAGTACTACGGCGTCGGCATGACGGTCGGCCCGCGCAACAACAAAGTCATCGTGATTTATCCGTTCACCGGAACGCCCGCCTACAAGGCGGGGATCCATCCCGGGGACGTGATCATCGCCGTCGATGGCAAATCGACTGAGAACATGAGCACGACCGATGTGGCCGATTTGTTGAAGGGCCCCAAGGGCACGACGGTTCACATCAGCATCTCGCGGGAAGGCGTCGAGAAGCCGATGGAATTCACGCTCGTGCGCGATGAGATTCCGCGCTACAGCGTGGACGTGCACTTCCTGATCAAGCCGGGCATCGGCTACATGCACATCAACGGCTTCAACGAGACCACCGAGCATGAAGTCTCCGAGGCGCTGGATTCCTTCGGCGATCTCAAGGGGCTGATTCTGGACCTGCGCGGCAATCCCGGGGGGTTGCTGAGTGAAGGGGTGGGAGTGGCCGACAAGTTCCTCAAGAAGGGACAGCTGATCGTCTCGCACCACGGCCGCGCATCGGCCGAAAAGCGCTATCTGGCGCAACACGGCAATGGCGGCAAGGATTATCCCATCGTCGTGCTGGTGAACCGGCTGACGGCTTCGGCGGCGGAGATTGTCTCCGGCGCGATTCAGGATCACGACCGCGGCTTGATCGTGGGCGAAGTCACTTTTGGCAAGGGACTGGTCCAGACGGTCTATCCGCTCTCGGAGAACACTGGGCTGGCGCTGACCACCGCGCACTACTACACCCCCAGCGGACGCTTGATCCAGCGCGACTACAGCAACATTTCGCTGTACGACTACTACTACGACCGCGATAGCGCCGAGACCTCCAACACCGCCAATCGCGAGGTGAAGCTCACCGACAGCGGACGCACGGTCTACGGAGGAGGCGGCATCACGCCCGATGTGACCATTCCTCCGGTCAAGACCAATCACTTCCAGGACACGCTCCTGCAGCACTATGCGTTCTTCAACTTCGCCAAGCGCTACGTGGTCGATCACCATCCCACGAAGAATTTCGAAGTGGACGACGCGGTCATGCAGGGCTTTCGCAAATCGCTCGACGAGGCCAATATTCCTTACACCCAGGCCGACGTGATGGACAATAGTGACTGGATCAAGTCCAACATCAAGTCGGAAGTCTTTGTCGACGCCTTCGGGCAGGACGAGGGCATGAAGGTTCGCGCCGAGTCCGATCCGGAAGTGATCAAGGCGCTTGAGCTTTTGCCCCAGGCCAAGGCGCTGGCCGATAACGCCAAGCGGATTGTGGCCGAGCACAATGCGGGTCCGACGTTCAACCGCTGACCATCGGTGTTCGGGTCTTGGGTGACTGACACCCCAGGTCCGCCCAAACGGCCGTTCATTGACTTCGATCTCACGCCATGTGAGAATCCGCATTAGAGGCGGCTTTTGCGGGGGCAATCGCCATAGTACTTGGAAGCCAATCTTCCCTTTCCGCGTACAATCTGAAGTGTCACAAAATGGCAGTTTTTCAACATCATTGCAATAGTGCCCCGCGGCGATCTCCGCGGCGCGCTGTGAGGTTCGCGTGAAACCGGCACTTCTAGCAGGGGCTGTGTTGCTGGCGGCCGGCGCGGGCTGGATGGACCTGCGCACCCGGCGCATTCCCAACTGGATTACGGTCCCGGCTTTCGTTGTCGGAGTGGCGGCGAATACGATTGTGAATGGCCGGGGTGGTCTGCAAGCTTCCCTGCTGGGAGCGCTGCTGGGTTTCGGTTTGCTGCTGCCTTTTTATTTGCTGCGCAGCATGGGCGCGGGCGACCTGAAATTTGTCGTGGCCCTCGGAGCCTTTACCGGTCCAGAACGCCTGGTGAATGTGCTGATTGGATCGGTTTTCGTGGCGGGAGCGATGGCCCTGATTTTGGTGATCTACAAAAGACGGCTGCTGGAAACTTTGCGCAATATCGGCCATATTCTGGTCTCGCTGGTAACCTTCCGCCTGCCTGGTGCGCACGTTACGATCGATAATCCGAACTCGCTCAAGATTCCCAAAGGAGTGGCGTTGTCTCTGACGGTGGTGTTCTACGCCTTTCTCGAACTCCGCGGGGTGCTGGCATGATAACCTTCGCGCGCAAAATGATGTTGCGTCTCGCCGCCGAAACCGCGGGCGCCGAGATCGCCGAAGCCGCCGCCGTGCTGCCCCTGATGTTCATGATCTTGCTGGGCATCTTCTGGTTTGGGCAGGCCTTCAGCATTTATGGAGCGATCAACCGCGCCGCGCAAGAAGGTGCGCGCGCCGGGTCGATTGCTTACTGCGTGACCTGCACTGGCTCCAACACGCTTACGCAATATGGACTGAATGCGGTCACAGCGGTGAACAATGCTCTGACACAGTCCCAACTGGACCCAACTCAGGCGCAATATCCCACACCGCCACTCGTCTTTCCCACCTGCCCTGGCATCAGCTCAGGCACAAACTGCGGAGGTACAAGCGCGAAAGTCTGCGTGCAAATGCCGGTTCAGATCTCCAATCCCAGCACCGGCGCCACCGGAGCCTGTGGCATCTCCGTCTCATTCCAATACCCCTACCAGTTCTGGTTGCCCTTCAGCAGCTTGAACAATCAGAAAATTTACTTGAATGCATCGGCGCAAGTGCGCATGGAGAGTCCGTGATGCGCCGATTCCAGCTGCGCGGTCTGGCAAATCTGCGGCGGGACGAGAACGCTGCCCAACTGGTGGAATTCGCTGTGGCGTTGCCGTTGCTGGTCGTCTTTGTAGTGGGTATTTTCGACTTCAGCACTGCGTTCACATTCAAGCAACGGCTGACCAATATGGCGCGCGATGCCGCCCACGTCGCCGCCACTGATCCCAGCAGTGACGTGTTACAGGGCACGGTTGAGCCCGTTTCTGTGGCGGATGTATTTCAAATCGTGGACAATTATCTGCTGGTGAATAACGTCAATGATTGCGGTTTAGGTAGTAATCCCACGCCCGCGTATTCGGGTTCCTTGACTTGGGAGTTCTCTGCCTCTGGAAACGGATGTCCTTCGCCCGGGCTCACGATTTATGTGAACCGCGGTTACTACTTTCCCGCGACCGGAGCAACGCTCCCTGCCTCCAATTGCCAGTTCCAGAGTCCGGGCGGGCAGGAAGCCGTAGTGGGTACCTGTGTCAGTATTCAATATCCCTACCCGTGGAGGTTCGGCCGCGCCGCCAGCCTGCTCGGTTTTACCGACGCTTTGCCCACGCAGATCACCGCCGTGGGGGTCGCAATGAATGAAGACTGAAGACTGAGGCATGAAGAAGCCCTTTTTTCAAAAATCGAGCCCACGCCATGGCGAGCGTGGCGTCACCATGATTTTGGTTGCGATCTCCATGATCGCCATCATTGCCATGGCCGCCCTTTCTATCGACGTGATCACGCTGTATCTGGCGAAGTTGGAGGCGCAGCGCTCCGCCGATGCCGCTGCTTTGGCGGCGGCGAAGATCATCGCCCTCTCGGGCATTACGGGCGACCCATCGAACGGAACCTCGAATTGGGGCGCTATCTGTGGGGGGAGTACCAGCGCAGCCACTGTGACGGCTCTGGCGGTGGCCCAGCAGAACTCAATTGGCACGATTGCAGTTCCCACGGCATCGGTCACGGTCACATACTCGGCTGGAAGCGGCGGTGCCATCACTCAGAATACCGATTGCACGACTCTCGGCGGGGGTTTGACAGCCTTTGGCGTCAATCCCATGGTTACGGTGCAGCTCACGCGCGCCAATCTTCCCAACTTTTTCTCGCGCATCTGGGGAAACGCGGGAACGAACATAAGCGCAAGTGCCACGGCCGAGGCTTTCAATCCCTCGGACTCAGGAAATAGCGGCAATCAAACCACCGGTACGCTCACGCCGGTTCAGCCGCGCTGCGTCAAGCCATGGATCGTGCCTAACCTCGATCCGCTCAACCCTGGCTCAACCTGCACGACTAACTGCACCCCATTCGTAGACACCAGCAGCGGGTCGATCAAGCATCAAGGAATCTCGCTAAGCGGGGGCCCAGCACCCAACACCGGCGTGATTGGAGAGACATTTTGGCTGATGCCAGATTGCAGGCACAGTAATCCAAATGGTTGTAGTTTTCGCGGGGGGGGTCCAGGAGTTCAACCGCAGGCGAACTACCCGAAAGGAAGCGACATCTTTCTTGAATCGACGCCCAACTTGTTTTATGTACCCGGGCAGGTGGGAACGACGACTGTCATGGCGATCCCCTCCTGCACTTCTGGCGACCCTTACGAAGAAGCCATCGAAGGCTGCGACCAGCCGACTAATTATTCCTGTGGAGTGCCCAACGCCAACGTGGCCGATTTAACTCGCAATCCAGCCGGCACGACCAGTGCCGGCGTGCAGTGCCTGACTCACCAGGGTGACTTGACGAATTTGACCGAATCCAGCGGGCAAGATTATTTCAATTCCTTCGCCGCGCCGAGTACTTATCCTTTTCAAATCTACGCCGGCAGCAGTAATCCATTGGTAGCCAGTGCCTCACTAGCCGCCGGAAGCCAGATCACGGTCAGTCCCTCGATCGTCTCGCTGCCGATCTATGACAACACGACGAATCTTACTGAGGGCGTCGCTAACAACGTGACCTTTGTCGGTTTTCTGCAAGTCTTCATTAACGCAGCCGACACCAACGGCAACGTGAATGTGACGGTGCTCAACGTTGCCGGATGCAGCAATGGAAGCTCGAATCCTGTGGGCAACCCGGTAATCAGCAATTCCCCAGTGCCAGTCCGCCTGATTACGCCGCCGTAGAGTATGAGAATTACTGCTGAGGCTGGTTGTCATCCGCCGTGGCATTCTGCTCCGGCTTCGTCTGCGGAGGCGCTTGCGCCGGAGCGGGAGGGCCGCCGCTGGGCTGATTCTGCACGGAGGCCGGTTCCTCGTCGGCCAAGTCGTCCTGTTGCGGCTGTACCGGAGGGGCCTGCATGCGCGATGGCGTGGGGAAGATTCCGTCGTCGCGTGTGCTGAGGATGACTTTGTCGAGTTTGCTGGCGTCGTCGGCCGCGCTCAAGATCAGAAAGTTAAATTTCGATCCATTGAGCAGGCGCGCTAAAACTTCCGGCGCGGGGGCAGGCTCAATCTCGGCGACAACTAATTCCTGTTCCGCCCCCGCGGGGATCGGAATCTCGGCGCCCGTGCGCTGCTGGACAGCGTAGAGCACCTGCGCCAGCGTCGCCTTATTGGCACTGATGGCCAGCATCCCGTTCTGATAGGAAACTAGCAATGGCGGTTTCGGCACATCTGCAACCGGCACAGGCTCAGCGCCCGGCGTGTAGTTAGCCGCCACCAATCCCGGACGCTGCGGCGGCTCGTAGTCGGAGGAGTTGGCATTTTGCACCCCGCCCGCAACTTTGATCATCACCGTGCGGCCAGACGGAAATACTTGATACGACTGCGCTGCCTTCAAATCCAGCACCACGCGCGTAACCGGAGGCTTCGCCTGGAACAGCCCGACGCGGACATCTTTCACATCTCCCCGATCCACCGACTGGCTGCGCGCCCCGCTGCTGAGCACCGCATTCGGAAAGTCCACCACCAGGCGATCCGGTCCAGTCAGCACGCGGGTTTGCGGAACGATGCGATCGCTGGCTTCCACCTCGATCTCAACCGTATTTTTCGTGCCCAGAACTTTCACCGACCGCACCGAAATCTGCGCCGGCAGGGGCAGAGCAAACACACCGGCACACAGTCCGGCGGCAAGAAGCCGGCTCGCAATCGTCCGCGCCAATTTGCGCATGGAAACCTGTGCCTGGGCTGATTGTAGTTCTGGCGTGATTCTAGCAGCGAATCTCTGCCCCGGGACTTACGTTGGTATTAGACCCCTCGGTTCTGCCTACGACGCACGCTGCACGCACCCAGACAATCGGGATCAATCTGCACGAAAACAGATCGTAAAGACCTCGCCGCGAAACTGCGTGCGACTTGGCGGCCGAAGTGAAAAGCTTTAATTGTGGATGAATTTGTGGCGATACTTCCAGTAGATCCCGCTCAGTCCCGAGGCCATCAGCAGCCACGTCCCGGGCTCCGGCACTTCGCCGCCCTCGCCGCCAGTGCCGCTGCCGCAGGGATTGCCGCCTTTTTTCTTCTTCCCGTTGACCGTGGGCATGGCGGTCCCGTTTCCTGACCCGGGCTTTTTTGTCACCACTCCGCAGACGCTCGGCAATGGTGGTAGCGAAACCGGAGGGAAACTGCCACCGCCCAGCGGATCATACAAGCTCAGCAAGGGAGCCGGACCCAATCCCGGCACACCATGATTCAACAACGCAGATTGAAAAGGGACTGGAGGATTCGCCAGCGCCGTACCCACGGCTGGCAGAATCGGCTGTTCGAATTTTGCCGCCGGAGGCTCCGCCTCTAGGCTTGCTTGCTGCGGCTGTTCTTCCACCCGATTGCCGCAGCGGGTGCGAGCCGTTTTCCTGCCATCGGTGATCACCTCTTCGCCCTTCTTCAGGGTGACCGGATGCCGCGTCCAGTAGACTTTGTTCCCGATGCGGTAGGAGAGATAAACGTTGCGCGCCAGAGTCAGGCGCACGACCCGGGCATGGTCGTAATCGAATCCCGCATAGTGCGCGGCGACTACGGGATCGTGCTCCGCCGCCCACTTCAACTCTCGGACGTTTCGCACTCCGCCAGGCACCACCGAATAGGGATAGACTGGACGATTTTCCATTTGTCGCAATGCCTCCTGCTGCACTGCGAGAAGATAGTCGCGGCTGGCTTCTGTGGATTGGCGTTGCGGTTCCACCGGCCGTGAAGCCCGGAACAAGGAAGGCGTGAGATAGTGCAAAGCAGCGCTCGAAACTCCCAAGGTGAGTATCGCGCATACGCCTACCAAGAGCGCTCGGCGAATGCGGCGATTCCGACTATGACGGCGGGTACGGCGACGGCGAATGACCGTAATAGGACCAGACAATTCCGGAGGACTCGACAACTCTACCTACCTTCGCGGCTAGATTCTGGGGCTCGCAGCCGCACCTACGCCCAACTCCTTGAGTGCAGTTCTCGTGCCAGTGCGGGGCTCTCAATTCGCACAAAACACAGAGCTTGGGGGTTGTGATGGGCAACATGCTAGCAGAGAGTGCAGAGCTTTGCACAAAATATCTTGGGTATTTCTGTGGATGTTGCCACAGCGGAACCCAATTCTGCACGAGCGGCTCGGCAGAATATCCACTCGCTCCTTGACTCTTGCCAGTTCTTTCCGAAATCTAGCTGGCTATCGGCTGGAACCGCATGGTTACTGCGGTAACACCACTCTAGTGCCATTCCACTCGCATTCCGCCGTTGGTACTATCCCCCTTGTTACGGACGTAAATTGCCGTAAACAAGTTCTTCGCCGCACCCCGAGCGGTGCTACCAGAAGGCTGGACCGCTCCTCCGGTTTCAGCGACCCCCAGGTAGAGAAAAATTGTTTCGCTGTCAGCGCGAACGGGCGCGATGGTTGTTTGCTGGGAGGCAAACCTATGAATTTTCGACGTATCTTTCTGGTTCTGTTCGTGGCCGTGATGGCGCTGGTGCTGGCCCATCCCGCTTCCGCGAGTTCTGTGACCCTCACCTACGAATATCAATACCAGAGCTACTATTTCTCTATCAACGGTAGCAGCAACTACACCACTCTGATGTGCGACAGTTTTGACAATAGCATCTACCGTGGCGAAACCTGGACGGCAACGGCCACTCCGTTCCTCCAAGGCATTGCCAACAGCCTCTTCGGCCCCTCGATGACTCTGGACTACAAAGCAGCGGGCCTGATCTACAAGAGCATGATGGGCGGCTCGCTGAGCACCCTGCAGGCGCAGTGGGCGATCTGGGGACTGTTCTCGACCAACGCGCAGAACAACCCGATGTTCGCCTTCTACAGCGGCGCCACGACGGATGCCACCTATCTGACCGAGGCTCTGACTGCCAGCAACAGCGCCTATAACGGTCTGGTGCTTTACACACCTCTCAACGCCAAACCCGGCTGCGGGCCGCAGGAGTTCATCGGCTACAGCCCGGTTCCTGAGCCCAGCAGCATGATGTTGCTCGGCACCGGACTGGTTGGTCTTGCGGGCGCGATTCGGCGCAAACTGGCCAAAGCTTAATAGCTCCATCCGTCCGGTCTACCCTCCCGGACGGCCATCTCACTCCGCCGCACAGCGCACTGGCTGTGCGGCATTTTTTTCGCGGGTCAGGAAATTCATTCCATCGCATAGTCGATCTTAATTCCCCGCTTCTCCACTTCCTTGAGGAACAAATCTGCCGGAACATCGCGCTCCTGCAGAACTCCGCCCCGTTTACCGATCGCGCCCGACGCCAGCATCTGCACCACGATCGACGCCGGAAACGCCGTTGTCCGCATCATTGCGCTCATATCCGTTTTTGGATCGTAATGATCGACCATCGTGAACGAAGCCACGCGCCCTCGGAGCCTTCCGCCCAGCAGGCCGCGAGTGCCGGCGCGATTCACCGATTCATGCGCCTCCAGCCGCATGATGCAGACATCCGGTCCCTTGGATGCGAACTTGCCCTCGAAGATCTTCGACATCATCGCCCGCGGAGCGATCTCCGCCTTGCCGAATTTCATCTTGTCGCTGGAGAACAGTCCCAGTTCGTTCAGCTCGCATAGCAAATCGTAATGACCCGGATAGCGCAACGTTTTTTCGAAGCACTCCCCGACCCGCCCTTCGAAGGTCTCGGGCAAGGTGGAAGTGCCACCGGAGGTGTGAAAAGCCACCAGTGGAGAGAATCCCGCAATGTGAAAATCTTCGGGCTCGGTCAGCGGATCGATGGTGGTCAGCTTGCCCTTGCGCAGGATCCGGGCCGGCTCGACATATTCGTTAATCAATCCTTCGACCGAGAACACCAGTTGATAGTGAAATGGCGGCGTCGGCCGCTCGGGCAGCCCGCCTACGTAGAGCCGCAAGGCATCGGCCCGTCCGCCCAGCCGGCGCACCAGTTCGCCGCCGAGAATCGAAGCCATTCCCGGCGAGAGACCGCAGTCGGGCGCCAATGCGACTCCGCGCTGCTCAGCTTTTTTTGCCAGCGCCAACTCCTGCCGCACCACTGTGTTGTTTCCTCCCAGGTCGGCGAAGTGGCAACGCGCTTCAATCGCAGCCCGAGCCAGTCCCAGATTCAAGAAGTACGGAACCGCCGAAAGCGCGGCATCGTGCCCGCGCATCACTTTGACTGCAGCCTTCTCGTCGGCAGCTTCCAGCGAGACGGGGCGGACTTTTTTCTCGCCCGTAATGCGATTCACCCGTGCGGATACCTCGCGGGCGCGCTTGCCGTCGCTGTCGGCCAGCGTGACTGCCTGGACCTGTGGCGTGCGCGCCATATCGAATGCCGCCGCCGATCCCATCATGCCGGAACCAATCACCAGTAATTTCATTGGAAATTCCTTTCGCTCATGCCAACGTAAGCCTCTGCCTGCTCCGAGCCTAGCCGAAGAGTCTCGGCGGCGGTGGCGAGGGCCGCCCTGAGCTTGCCGAAGGGGAATCCTGCCCTCGCTGCGGAGACCCAAAGCTCTCTGCATACATTCAGAGAACCCGGCTCAGAAGTTGTTTTGGACTAAGACTAGAGTCCGGCGGGAGAAATCCGCTCGCAGATATAACCTCGAAGATCGAGACCAAGGAAATTCACAGAAGATCATATCACCTGCATCAACTAAGGTTCGCCGTAAAGCTGCCGGTACACATTGGCATTGCGCATGATTGCCTGCACGTACTCGCGGGTCTCAGTGAATGGGATGGACTCCACGAATTCGGGCGAGTCGCGGTATGGTCCCTGGCCCATCCATTCCTCCACGCGGTCGGAACCCGCATTGTAAGCGGCGAGCGCATGCTCGAACGATCCGCCGAACTTGTCCACCATGCCGCGGAAATATCTCGTGCCCAGTTCCAGATTCGTAGTGGGTGCAAAGAGCTCGTCCGGACGGTAATGTCTCAGCGATTCCTGGTGGGCGACCAACTTCCCGGTCTTAGGAAGAAGTTGCATCAAACCTACGGCATTGGCCCGCGACACTGCCAGGGGATTGAACTCCGACTCCTGTCGAATCAACGAGGCCACCAGGTAGGGATCCAGCTGGTTCTCCATCGAATACTTTTTCAGGTCGGACCAATAAGGCCGCGGAAACAGGGCCTCCCAGTAACAGCGCGGCAGCATCGGAATATCCACGGCAAAATAACTTGGCACCGAATGCTTCATGGCTTCGATGGCGCGGTCGTAGTGCCCGGTATCGGTGAAAAGCTGCGCCGTCTCGGCCGGAGCCCAGGTGCCCGGATCGTCCGTAGCCGCCGCTTGCAGTTCGCGCACCGCGATGTCCACCAGCCCGCCATTGCCCAGCAGCTTCGCTTTCTGCAAGTGAAGGTCGTCGGCAGGAGGGTCGGAGAGCGCGATCCTCTGCGCATGATCGAGCGGAGGAATCCGGCTCAGCAACGGATACCCTCCAGGCGGATCCGAGCTCGGAGGCAGCTTTTTCAGCCGATCGCGTCCCAGCTCGGCGTAATAGTAGTTTCGATAGCGGTCCGACAGCTTCTCATAAAACGCCCGCGCCATGCTGAGCTGATTATCTTCTTCAGCGATGCGCGCCCGCCAATACAGAGCCGCGTTGGCTTCATTGCCGTCGGGATATAACTCAATTTGCTCTTCGAATTCTTTCTTGGCCTCGTCCTTGCGGCCCAGTCGGAAGGCAAGCCACGCCGCCTTCCAGTGCGCGTACGATGCTCTTCCACCCTTGGGAAACCGCTGTTGCAGCTCGCGGAAGGTGTCGAGTGCAGGCTCGTACTCGCGATGCACGAGATGCAGATTCGCCGCCGAGAGCAGCGCCGCTTCCAGCCACGGGCTCGCGGGCGCCGTCTGCCGGAGCTGATCCACCATGTGATAGAAAACGTCGTTCTGATCCAGCGACCAGGCAATTTCGCCAAGAAGGTACAACTGATGCGCGCTCTGTTCCGGGGTCGCCCCGGGCAGACTCGTCAACACCGCTTTCGCGTCGCGATTGCGTCCGCTACGCTGTAATGCATCCGCATACGCCAACTCGGCAGCCACCTTTTCCTCCAGACTCGCATGGTCCGCCAGTTCGTGATACTCATCGGCCGCATCCGGATAACGCCGCGCCTTCATCAGCAATTCCGCACGAATCTTTCGCTCTTCTACGGTAGGAGCCGGCGCCCGTAATTTTTTCAGCTCAGCATAAGCCGGCTCGGCTTCCGCCGCCGTGGGCATCTTGTAATACACATTTGCCAGTGCTTCCGCCGCTTTTTCGTTCTGCCCTATCGCTGCGTAGGCTTTTCCCAATTCGAATTCAATGTCCGACCGGACCGGCAGTCGATCTTTCTCTAATAATTCCACTGCTTCTGAAGCTCGGCCTTCACTCGCCAGCGCAGTCGCATAGCTCAAATAAGCGTCGCGAATGAGCAAAGAATCGGGATAGGTTGTGCCGAAATTGGCCAGTGCGGCCAGGCCCTCAGCCTGGCGGCCGGTTTGCAAGTAGCAAGTGCCCAGGTAATAGTCGACATAATCGCCCAGATCGCCAGCTAGCGGTTTCGCTCGGTTCAGCGGATCGATGGCTTTTCCGCAGTCGTGGTCGAGCACGTGCGCGTAGCCGACTACCAGCCACGCTAGCGCTCCGGCATCGGACTTGGTATGCGCGCGGGCATAGGCCTCAACGCCCGCATATCCCGCCGGGGTACGGTCCTGCACCAATTGCTGCGCCATGGGCCGCAAATCCGTTGAGGCCACAAACGCCTGGCGAATGCGCTTCACCCGCGGCGACATGACGCGCCTTCGTCTCCGCGCCGCCTTGCGCGCAGAACTGGTTTTCCGGGACGCCGTTGTCCCAGGCTTTTTTTCCTTCTCCTCAGTTGTCGTTGGTTTGTGCGCGGAAGATTTTGACGCCGAGTGCGGCGCTGACTTCTCAGTAGCCGGCTTATCCGCGGTTTCTGCTTGTTGACCTGAGGCTGCCGAACTCGTATCCTGCCGCGAAGGCACACTCGCGGCCGTCGCCCTCGTACCGCTCAGGAGCCCGCAAAAACTGGCCAGAGCGAGCACCCACCACCACTTGAGACCCAATCGCACCACTTTATTCTTTTCGTGCGGAGACGCGCAGAGCAGAGCTTGTGTGAACTCCACTCCCATTCGTTCGATGCGCATCCCGCCCGCGCAAGCCGCCTCGCTAACTGCGGAAGTTTGCGCCCATGACCGAGAGATCGTCTTCGGCCAGGCTGCGGAGAACTTCCTTCTGAAAATAATCGCCGCTCGCCGCGGCCGTGCTGCCATACCTTTTCTGAAATGTCGAGCGGCTCTTCTCGATGTCTTCTTTTAGCCGGTCGTAAAGATCCTTGTTGCGCCGGCCCTCCGCCACCTTGGCCTGGTTGTACAGCTTGATCTCGTCCACCAGCAGGCGGGCAAAGCGTTGCGCCTTGCGGTGCGTGTCCGCGTCTTCCGGGGACATTCCGGCAAACGGATCGGTTGCTGGAGCTGCCGCGCTCGCCGCCGCCGCAGTGGTTGCCACTTCCACCACTTCGGCAGCCGGTTCCGGCGCCGCTTTCGCCACATGTTTCGGGGCATGCCCCGCAAAAGGATCGCTGAACGAACTGACCGTCTGCGCCGGCGCAGGAGCCCGTTCCATCGCGGCCGTACCGTCGCCAGCATCTTTCTGTACCTGCTTGCGCAGCGAGACCACCTCCAACCACGAACTGGTCGCCATGACCAGCACTTCCAGAGAGGCCGCATCCAGTAGGCCGGTAGCGCCGCCATCGGCATATAGCAGCGCTGCCACTTTGTCTTTCAGTACCAAGGGCAGCACTAGGATCTGCTCATTCTCCGGACCGCCAAATTGCTTGACGAAGCGCCGGTCCATCTCGGCAATATTCGCCGGAGCTACCGTCCGATTCTGATAAGCATGCGCTGCCGGTCCGGTGTTGATATCGAGAGGAAAATCCTTGACCGCATCGTCCTCGCCCAGACCGCGTCCCTGCCATCCACTGGCCGCTCCCGCCTTCACCACGAACAGCGCCACCCGCGAGGCATACGCGCTGGCCGTATCCAGCAGCGCGCGCAGAATTTCTTTTTGCGTGGTTCCCGCATGGATGCTGGCGATGGACTGTATCAGCCCCGCAGAGGTTTGACCTCCGCCTGGGCTGGCACCCGTTGCTGGCGCCGGCAACTCCGCCAATACGTGCTCCACCAGTTCCGACTTCAATTTCGGAAGCTGGCGCTCGAGAACCTGCGCCACTGCGCGTTCAACAATTTCCTGGAGTTGCTTTGCCATTCTCAGTCGACCGCTCTATCACCCCGAGTTTTTCCTGAACCAAAAATACCCTACCCTAATTGCTGATTATATGGCACTTGTGTAGCTGCGGCGGGGTACTTCGGTAACGAATGCTTCGTGGACAACGCCCCACCGATTCCCGATTTTATAGCAATCACGACCGCCGCAGAGCACGATCCTACGCTGCAGGATTGTTCATCTTGACACTGGCCCACTCCGCCCGGCCATTGGTCCCGATCCTCGCTGCGCGATCTTCGGGAAAGCATCCAGAAAAACTTGTTAGCCTCTTCTGCCGGGATTGGGCAAATTCTCCATCCCCAAGTTAGAATGTGCTAGGCGGATTTCCGGGCTCGTTTTCTCCCGAAAATACTGCATCGTTTAATCATGGGAGCCATCCAAAACAAACTAGCGGGGCCTGTGAGCGAGGAACTTGCGCTGGTACAGGCCGCTAAGCGGGGCGACGACTCGGCATTCGAGGAGTTGGTCCGTCGCTACGACCGCAACGTTTTTCGCATCGCGCAGCACATCACGCAGAATCGCGAGGATGCGGAAGACGTGGTGCAGGAAGCGTTCCTGAAGGCGTACAGCAACCTGCCGAAGTTTCAGGAGCAGTCGAAGTTTTACACCTGGCTGGTCCGGATTGCGGTCAATGAAGCACTGATGAAGTTACGCCGGCGCAAGCCCGAGCGCACGGTTTCGCTGGACGAAGACATCAAGACGGAAGACGACTCCCTGCCCCGGGAAATCGCGGACTGGAGCCCGAATCCGGAGCAGCAATACACGCAAGCGGAATTACGCGAGATTTTGAGTAAGACCATCCAGGGCCTCCCCCCGGGCTTTCGGACGGTGTTCGTGCTCAGGGACGTGGAAGGTCTCTCGACCGAGGAAACGGCAGCCGCGCTGGAATTGAGCGTGCCTGCGGTAAAATCCCGGCTACTGCGGGCGCGACTGCAGTTGCGCGAGCGGTTGGGACGCTTCTTCCAGAGGCGGGAGCGCGAGAACGGCAAGTCGGGCGGGGCGCGAGGTGAGGAAGATGTCAAAAACGGCGATGTCGCGAGTGGAGATGGCAACCAGTGAAATGTTCTGAATTTCTGCAGGAGCTGACCAGTTATCTGGACGGCGTCCTCGACGAAAAAACCAAAACCGAATTGGAAAATCATCTCTCCTGGTGCCACAACTGCTATGTCGTTTGTGACACCACCAAAAAGACCATCGAGATCTATCGCGACTCGCAACTCTACGAACTTCCCGAAGACCTCCGCAGCCGACTCCGCTCCGCCATCATGACCAAGTGCCAACAGTACAAGAAGCGCGGTCCGCAGAGCGTGTAAGTGACTTGGCTGATCTGCGCTTCATCCGCATTCCTTCTCGTCGATCCTCCATTGCGCGGCCTTGGGCGGCCCTGAATATTTGAGGTCCAGAATCTGTATCTCGTTCTAAGCCCTTCCGTCCACAGCAACTTACGTGCACTTCCGGTGTTTTTATCAATAGCTAAACCCTTTCGTCAATCCGTGAATCTAAGTAGTTGAGTGGCGGCGTTTCACGACCGTCGTCGTGGGAGGGGGCGCTCACTCAGTACAACCAGGGACTCTGCATACACGCTCAGGTATGGAAGGTGGGTCATGTTAGGAAAATTGGTAGATGCACTCTTTGGGTGCAAACATTCTCGTTATAGCTTCCCGTTTACAATCCGTCGAGCACAGCGCCGCCCCCAGGCTGCTGCTCTGACCGGAATGTATGTCGTCTGCCTGGATTGCGGCAAAGAATTTGCCTACGACTGGGAGGAGATGAAGGTCATCACATCTCCTGAGCGTCATCGGCAGCGGCTGGCCGAGTTGGCCAAGCACGCCGCCTAAAGTTCCCTCCCCCAACGCGCATGAGCCGCGAGCGTCAGCTCGCGGCTCACCCTTGTGGCGAACACCTTCCCTTTAGCGCGTCGGATACTCCGCCGGGACTGGTACCGGCACGCGCTTATCGATTGGCACAAATTCCCGCTCGCCCTGGCCGGTATAAATCTGCCGTGGACGCGCGATCTTCTGCTCCTTATCGTTCATCAACTCTTCCCATTGCGCCAGCCAGCCCGCCGTGCGCGGAATCGCGAACAGCACCGTAAACATCTCCGGCCGGAAGCCCATCGCCTGGTACATGATTCCGGAATAAAAATCCACGTTGGGATAAAGTTTGCGCTTCACAAAATAATCGTCTTCCAGTGCGATCCGCTCCAGTTCCAGGGCGATGTCCAGCTTGGGATTGCGCCCGGTCACCTCAAACACCTGCTCCGCGCTCCAGCGGATAATCTTCGCCCGCGGATCGTAGTTCTTGTAGATGCGGTGCCCGAAGCCCATCAGCTTCAGCTTCCCTTCCTTCACCCGCTTGATGTAAGCCGGCACATTATCTTTGCTGCCGATTTCGTCGAGCATCTTCAGGACTTCTTCGTTGGCTCCGCCGTGCAGCGCTCCAGCCAGGGCCGAGGCCGCCGACGCGACCGACAAATAGGGATCGCTTTCCGAGCTGCCCACGGTCCGCATCGTGCTCGTGCTGCAGTTCTGCTCATGATCGGCGTGCAGAATAAACAGAATGTCGAGCGCCCGGGCGATTGCCGGATGCGCTACATACTTCGGCTCGACCATCTTCCACAGCATATTCATGAAGTTTTCGGTGTAGCTCAGATCATTATCGGGATACACATAAGGAAAGCCGACATTGTGCCGATATGACATGGCCGCGATGGAAGGCACTTTTCCGATCAGGCGGATGGTCTGATGCATGCGATCCGCCGGGCTATGCACCAGCTTGGCGTCGGGATACACGCTCGACAGCGCCGCAATGGTGCTCACGAACATCGACATGGGATGCGCCGAGTAGCGGAATCCCTCCATGAACTTCTTGGTGGTCTCGTGCAACATGGTGTGGTGCGTGATGTCATAGACCCACTGCTTCAGTTCTCTCTCCGTGGGTAACTCGCCATACATCAGCAGGTACGCTACCTCCAGGAATGTGCAGCGCTCGGCCAGAACTTCTATGGGGTATCCGCGGTAGCGCAGAATTCCTTTATCGCCGTCGATGAACGTGATCGCGCTCTTGCACGATGCCGTGTTCATGTACGCCGGGTCATAGGTCATAAGCCCGAAATCCTCGGGGCTGGTCTTGATTTGTCGCAAATCCATCGCCCGGATCGTGCCGTTCTCCACCGGGACGGTGTAACTCTTACTTGTGCGATTGTCGGTAATGGTAAGTGTATTTTCTGGCATGCAAAGTGTCCGCCTTTATGCGCGCTCTCTTGGAAACAGCATAGTCGAGAGTATGTCCGTTCCCGATCCGAATCTGTGATCTGAATCACAGGCTCTTGTGACGCCCCGGGCTCGCCACCCCACAAAAAAAACCGGCGGCCCCAGCCGCCGGTCCGATTTGCAACCTCAAACCAAACTAATTCGAACTCGAATCGTCCCGGCGCTTCAGGGTTGGACGATCATCGTCCTGGTTACTGCTATCGCCGGATTTGTCGCTCGGGTTCGCAGTCCGCCGCAAGCTTGGCTTATTGGCGTCTTTCTGGTCCAGCACCTTGTGCTTGTTCTCAATCGCGGCCAACCTGGCTTTGACATCCTCGAACTCCGACGTATCTACGATGTACTCCTGCTTGGCGGGAAGAATCTTGCGAATCTCTTCCTGCGCCTTCTCGATGCGATCAGGAGTCGGCGGGTGCGTCTCAAACGCCTTGGAGATCGTGCCCGGCTTCTTCTTCTCCATGGCCTGAATCTTTTCGAAGAACGATACAAACGCCGATGGATCGTAACCCGCACGATACATGTACTGGATGCCCAGGTAATCCGCCTGCGCCTCAAAGGTGCGAGAGAAATGGAGGAAGGTTAGTGGAATTCCCAACCCCATGCCCTCGTAGATCCCATATCCGATAGCGCCGCCCATAAAAATGGCCGGCAAGGAGGCGATCTGCAGCAGGTTCATGCGGGTCGCTTCGCGGGCATAGTGGCAAGCCGCCACGTGCGCGGTTTCGTGCGCCATTACGCCAGCCATCTCGGCTTCTTCGTCTGCGGCGAGAATCAGGCCGGAGTTCACGTAGAAAAATCCGCCGGGCAGGGCCATGGCGTTGACCACGTCGGAGTCGACCACCTTGATCGTGAACGGCACCTGCGCATCCGAGTTGCGCACAATGTTCTGGCCGATGCGGTTCACGTATTCAGTGACCACCGGATCGTTGATCAACTTCATCTGCGATTCGATTTCCTGCGCGTACCTTCGTCCCTGGGCGACCTGGCCTTCGACGGAGTACCAGTTGCCGACACCCTTGCTGCAACCCACGTTGCGGTTCCCTACCGCGTCGACGTCGTGGATGTCGCCGTTATGCTTGATCTGGTCATCGTCCTTAGTCGGTAACGTCGCCGGCGGCTGCTTGGGAGCGTTCTGCACGTCTCCCGCTTTGGGCTGACCCGCATCGGGATCCGAGGTGGGAGCCTGCGTCGGTGGATTCTGCTGCGGAGCCTGCGTCTGCGGCCCACTCTGGCCCGGATTCTGCGTCGGATTCGGAGTTTGCGCCAACGTCCAGGGCCCCGCCGTGAACGCCGCCAATCCAGCTGCGATTGCCAGCCATCTGAACTTCATAGGGGTACTCCTTGAGCCTGATTATACGCCCAGTCGGCAGACACCAAACCCTTAATCTTGGGCCTGCTGGTTAGACGCAAACCCGCCCGTCTTTGGTTATCCGAACAGCCGGGACATTAATCTATTTTGCGACGGGTTAGCCTCCGACCGCCTTGCCCAAGGCACGACCGGACCCCGGTTCAGCATTGCTTTTCAGGCCTGTTCCGGACTACTATTCGCCGCTAGGAGGGTCCGCGATGATCCCCTCTGCCCCGATTCGCCAGTGCGTTCTGACTTTGGCAGTAGCTGGTTTGCTTGCCGGCGCTGCATTCTCCCAAGCCCCGCCCAAATATGACCGTTCGACGGAAACCACCGTCAAAGGAACAGTGGAGGAGTTGAAACTCGTTCCGCCTTCCGGGACCAAACCGCTTGCCTATCTCGTGGAGAAAACCGGTCCCGACAAAGACAAGGACACGGTTCAGATCTTTCTCTGCCCTAAGAAATTTCTTGACGATATAGGCGTGGCCTTCAAAGCCGACGAAGCCATTGAAGTCACCGGATCCAAAGTCAAGCAGGACGGTGCCGACCTCATCCTCGCCCGTGAAGTGGTCAAAGGCGGAGAAACCCTCACCTTTCGCTTCCAGGATGGCAAGCCCGCCTGGTAGAGCCCGCGAACATCAGAGTTTCACGTTTCGCAAGCGAAGGGCGTTCGTAATCACCGAAACGGAACTGAAGCTCATAGCGGCCGCGGCGAAAATCGGACTCAGCAGCACGCCGAAAAATGGGTAAAGGACCCCGGCAGCGATGGGAACGCCCACCCCGTTGTAGATGAAGGCGAAGAAAAGATTCTGCCGAATGTTGCGCATGGTGGCCTGGCTGAGCTTGCGCGCGCGGAGAATTCCGGTGAGGTCGCCTTTGACCAGCGTGATGCCGCCGCTTTCCATGGCAACGTCCGTGCCAGTGCCCATGGCGATGCCGACGTCGGCTTGCGCCAGCGCGGGCGCGTCATTGATGCCATCGCCGGCCATCGCCACGACTTTCCCCTGCTCCTGAAGTTTCTTCACCACTTCAGATTTTTTTTCCGGCAAAACTTCGGCCTCGAATTCGTCGGCCTTCAGCCCCAGTTGTTGCGCGACCGCGGCGGCTGTCTCCCGGCTGTCCCCGGTGAGCATCACCACGCGGATGCCTTGCTTCCTCAGGCCGTCGAGAGCACTTCGAGTTGTGGCTTTGACAGGATCGGCCACCGACAGACTGCCTGCATATTCGCCGTCTATGGCTACCGCAAGGCTAGTCGCGCCGGGGACCTGACCCACAATGATCCCCTGGCCGGAAGAGAGCGCGCCAACGGCAATCATCAAGGCGGTGTTCCCCACGGCAACTTTTTTCCCGTCAACCACCCCTTGCACACCCTTGCCGGGCGAGTAAGTGAACTCGGTGGGATCGGAAAGCTGCAGCGCATTTTCCTGGGCCGCACTCACGATGGCGGCAGCCAGCGGGTGTTCGCTTGCCTTTTCGAGACTAGCGGCCAGGCGAAGAAGCTCGCTGCCATTATCGGGCGTGCTAGTGGACCTTCCGACCAGCTTGGGCTTGCCTTCCGTCAGCGTGCCGGTTTTGTCGATGACGAGGGTATCCACTTTTTCCAGCGTCTCGAGCGCTTCGGCATTCTTGATCAGGACGCCGGCGTGGGCGCCGCGTCCGGTGCCGACCATGATCGCCATCGGCGTGGCCAGTCCGAGAGCGCAAGGGCACGCGATGATCAGAACGGCCACGGCGTTGACCAGCCCATGAGCGAGTCGCGGCTGCGGGCCGAGCAAAAACCACGCGATGAAAGTAATTACAGAGATGGCGACCACCGTGGGCACGAACCAGGCCGCGACGCGATCGGCCAGCCTCTGGATGGGAGCACGGCTGCGCTGCGCTTGGCCAACTAGTTGGACGATTCGCGCGAGTAGAGTTTCGGAACCGACGCGCTCGGCGCGCATCACGAATGATCCCGTCGAGTTGATCGTTGCACCGATTACTCTGCTGTTCGGCTCCTTTTCGGCCGGGATGGATTCGCCCGTGATCATGGATTCGTCGACCGAGCTGCGTCCTTCCAACACGACGCCGTCGACAGGAACTTTTTCGCCGGGGCGCACGCGGAGCCGTTCTCCTGGCTTGACTTGCTGAAGCGGGATATCTTTTTCGCTGCCGTCGTCCGCAATCAGGCGCGCCGTTTTCGGGCTAAGGTCGAGCAGGGCGCGGATAGCGGCGCTGGTGCGGCTGCGGGCGCGAAGTTCCATCACCTGGCCCACCAGAACCAGCGCGGTGATGGCGGCGGCAGCCTCAAAGTAAACGTCGGGATATCCGCTCATGCGGCGCAGCGATGCCGGGAAAATCCGCGGTGCTATGGTCGCGACCGCGCTGTAGACATAGGCAACACCGGTGCCCAGGCCGATCAGCGTGAACATGTTCGGGCTGCGATTGACCAGCGAGGTCCAGAAACGTTGAAAGAATGGCAGACCGCACCAGAGGACCACCGGAGTGGCCAGGATGAACTCGAGCCACGGGAGCCGCGGGCCTTGGAGCATGTTCGTGAATGCGCGCGGCAAGAGCATGCTGCCCATCGCAATGGCCAGCAATGGCGCCGTCAGCACCACGCTGATCCAGAAGCGGCGCGTCATGTCGCGAAGCTCAGGATTTTCTTCGTCAGCCGCAGTCACCGTGCGCGGCTCGAGCGTCATGCCGCAGATCGGGCACGATCCCGGCTCCGAGCGCACGATCTCGGGATGCATCGGGCAGGTGTATTCGGTGCGGGTCGAAGCCACGGGAAGTTCCGGTTCCAGGGCCATGCCGCACGATGGGCAGGCGCCCGGCTTCGTTTCCCGCACTTCTGGGCACATCGGGCAGACGTAGGCTGGCGCAGTTTTCGGGGATTCGGCTTTGGGTGCGCTCTGGATGCTCACTGGCGGCGTGTGGACGGCACGGGGCAGTTGGGCGGCTTTCGCACCCGGCACGCCGAGCATCACCAACCCCGACGATGCCGGCTTGCTCAAATATCCATTGGGATCGGCCTTGAATTTTTCTACACAGCCGCCGCAGCAGAAGTAGTAGTTTTTTCCACCATGTTCGTACACATGCTTGGCGGTGGCGGGATTCACGTTCATCCCGCAGACGGGGTCGCGCGCGAGACTGGGGGGTGGCGGCGCAGTTTGCTCCATTCGATCCTTAACTACGCGAAGAACTGGTTGTTGGATTGATGATCCACTATATTGGATTCACCGGCGCCGATCGGCCGGATTCAAATTCATCATACAGAAGGGCTTGGACGAATGACCTACCTGGAGATGGTGTTCAGCTATGCTTCCCAGCCGGGCGAAAACGAACTGCGCGCCATTGACGGTATGCGCGAGGTCTATGGCATTCAGCGCGTTCGTTTCAACGAGAAAGAGCGGACGGTGCGGGTGCTGTTCGATGCCTCGCGCTTAAAACAGGATGCCGTTGCAAAGTTGTTGCGGCAAGCCGGGATTGACGTGCGCGAGCCGATGGCTTTGGCGTAGGGTTGCTCAAAAACCTGAAGTGCCCAGCTGAGGGATACCAAGGTAGAAAAAAGCAAGGGGTGCTCACAGAAAACCTCTGGCCGAAGTTATTCTCTGAAGCACCCCGTTGCGCGCCACTTCGTCTGCCCTTCCATAAAGCAAGCTGAAGGCCATCCGCAAATCATTGAAAATAAAAACAGGGCTAGGGGATGTGCTGGTAGGAATTGCCAGCGACGGGGAAAGATTTACTTCGAGCCCAATAGGGCAAGAAGAGGGCCGCGGCCGCTGTTGAAATCGCGTGGGGGGAACGCTTCCGGGAAAGACCTTAATGAAGTGGCATTGATGAATGAACCTGCGTTGATGATTCTGCAGGGTTCCTCGCGTGGCGGGCCAGCTTCAGATGCTCGCCGTTGGTACTGGGCGAAGAACCTGCCGCCTGGGGACAATCCATTTTCCGGCAAAGGAATTCTCCGTTATAATCGAAGGCGTCTTATCCTTCCCGTCAGATCTGCGCCCTTAGCTCAGTTGGATAGAGCGTCTGGCTACGAACCAGAAGGTCGGGAGTTCGAATCTCTCAGGGCGCACCATTCACACCATGCGCCATCCCCTCCTGTCGCAGACGCCGCCGGATTTGTGCGCACCGATCGTCATTCCCGCAGCCGCCAACTGTTTCAGTTCTGGCGCGATCAGCAATCCAAATCGCCGGCATGAGGCTTGCCCATGCTCATCGAATTTCTGCTGCTCATTCTGCGAAAACACTTGCAAGTCGCGCACGACGGCCAAGTTTTCTTTCGGGCATGGATCTGTTTTCGAGGATCGAACGCTCCAGTTGGGACGCTCAGGACGTAGCTACCTTGCTCTCCCGCAACAATTCTTGCAATGCTTCAGCGAAAGAGGCGATCCGACCGGGATTGTGAGCGTCGAAGCTTGGCCCGTGACTTAAGTGATCCCTGTCTGATTCCGCCGGGACGGGGTTTCTGTTAATCTCGATTCAGCCCTGTTGTTTTGTGTGAAATTTCGCCGAGCTCTCCGGTGACCGATAATCGCGCCCACGCCCAAAACTAGCCAGCCGCCAGATTTGACGCCCTTGTTGTCAAATAAGAACGGTTTGCTCTACCTCGGCGTCAATGATTGGACGCTGATTGCAGACAAAGCGATCCGGAGGCAGTTCAAGGCCGGGGATCAGATTGTGCAGCTAGGCAGGCGCACGCATGGGCTCTATGTACTGCTCAAGGGAGCGGCGCTGGTTTCCGTAGGGTCATTGTCACGCGAAATCGGCCCGGGTGAGATTTGCGGCGAGGTATCCTTCCTCGACGAACTGCCGGCTACCGCCGATGTCAGCGCCCGCACTGAGGTCGAGGTCTTATTTGTGGATCGGGCGACCCTGGTTTCCCTCTTCGAGTTGTTCCCCCACCTGGGCTCGCGCTTTTATCACTCCCTGGCTACCGTTCTGTCGCGGCGATTGCGCGAAGCCCTTGGTTCTCCCGCCAAAGGAAATAAAGCTTCCAATTAGCCTGCACGCTGGTGCGGGCGAATGTGCTAGCCTACAAGTCCACTAGGGTCGCAAGCGCCTGAGCGGACCTTGAGTTTAAGAAGTTCTCCTGCATGATCGATCCCGTCAATCTGCGGTTGGCCCTGGCTTCGGCCGCAGGACTCGGGTTTCGACATGGCTTCGACTACGACCACATTGCCGCCATTACCGACATCAGCAGCGTGCAATCCAAGGCACGCGATGCCATGCGTTACGGTTTGCTTTACGTCGCCGGGCATGCCACGACGGTGGCCCTGCTAGGTTCTGCTGCCATCGTATTCCGTATCGCACTCCCTCCGGCCAGCGATCGCTGGGCCGAGCGCATGGTGGGCATCACGCTACTGCTGCTCGGCATTTATGTCCTGGGAACATTTTTTCGGCCTGCGACTCACAGCCATAAGCCGAAGACAAGAATCACTCTGCTGGTGAATGGATTCCTCTGGGTCTACTGGCGATTGAGCCTGCTCTTTGGCGGCACACGCGTGCAAGCGCCCCAGATTTTTAAAAATGGCTATGGGACCTCCTCGACATTCATCGTGGGTGTAATCCATGGATTAGGGGCCGAGACGCCCACCCAAATCCTGCTGTTTCTGATGGTGGCAAATCTGGGAGGAGTGGCCGCCGGTTTATTGGGATTACTCATGTTCATCTCGGGATTGGTGGCGATGAATACCCTCATGTGCGCCTCAGCCGCTGGACTATTCTCCGCGACCTTTGCACGTCCGAAGGCGCTGCGCGCCCTGACTTTATTGACCTCTGCCTACAGCATCCTTGTGGGAGCCATTTTTCTGCTGGGCTCGGCCGCGAAGCTTCCTTCCTTGAACGGGTAAAAATGCGGATAAAGACGTTTTTCGCCTCCAAAAAACTGTCTTTGCATTGTCACTCCGGGATACTCACAGGGTAATGTCGGGAAAGGCAACTCCGTATCGCGAACGCCAACAGGAGGTGCCTTATCGCAAAAGGATGTTGCAAGTGTGCAGCAATTTGCACTCAGAAAAGCTCCTCCCGGCTGCATGAGTGACATATCCCATTTGTTACCACCCCTTTACTACGCATCCCATTTTGGCACTCGGAGTGCACCGTCAGTGCCGCGGAGGACTAGGCTGTACCGTGCAATGGCATCCTAACCATTGAAGATTGGTAATATTTGATATTCAGGAGGTAAGATCATATGAAGCGAATCCTGTTGATGATGTTGTTAACTCTGGCGCTACCGCTCGCCGCATTCGCCAGCAGCTCCGTGGATTTCACCAACAGTGGGGGCACATTGTCGGGTTCCGATTCGGGCCTGAGCCTGACCGGCTCGTCTTTGATCGCGGTAAACGGCTTCGGCAATCTGGGCCTGGTAACCGGCAACGACCTGGGCAGTGTGACGTTCACAACTGGCGCCCTGGCCAGCGGCAGCTTGCAGATGGGCGGCACCTTCGCGGCCGGCGGCTCGTTCACAATTACCGGCAATGGCACCTCTGGGCTTCCCAACGGCACGATCTTTAGCGGCAGCTTCTCCGGCCCCGTGACTTGGACGCTGGTTACATTGGCCAATGGCACCCACAATTACACCCTGACGGGATCGCTTTCCGGCTGGTGGTACAACGGGAACCCGGCGCAGGGCGCGACCGTGCAGCTGACCATCAACACCGGCAAAGGCTTTTTCAACGGATCAACCACCATCTCCAGCGGAGACACCAACGTGCTGGTTCCGGAACCAGGCAGCTTGACGCTGCTCGGAACGGGGCTGGTCGGTCTGGCCGGCGTCTTAAAGCGTAAGCTGAAGGCGTAGCAAACCATCTACTCCTGAATATGAAGCCCGCCTGTACAGGCGGGCTTTTGCTTTCTATTCGGACGGGCAGACCGGGACCGGATTCCGTTACCCCGGTAATCGGCGCGCTGGGATTACCGTTGACCCCGCGGCCGAACGCTCCTTACATTGCCAACAGGGGGATGTATGAAGGATATCCATGAGGTCCTGCGGCAGAAGCAGGCAAAATACGCCCAACTTGGCAAACAGATCGAGATGCTGCAGCAAGCGGCTGAAAAGCTGCGGGAAGTAGCTCCGCTGCTGGCCGAGAGCGACGAGGAAGACAACGTCGTGCTGGCGGAGGTCGATGAGGCCATCGGTCAGGAAGACTCCATGGCAGCGAAGGCAGGCGCCGGCTCCGCTAACGCCGCTGCTTCCAAGGCATCGCGTCCCACAGCGCCTCGCTGGCCGTAATCCAAGGAGCGGTGTTTTCCACCTACTATGACTCTGCAGGCGCTACTGGTATCGAGTGACGACGTCGTGGCCGACGTACTGGGCAGAGTCTTGTCCAGCTTCGAGATTGCCATGGATCGTTCCAGCGATCCCGAGACCACCCTGGCGCGGATTCAGCAACAGAAGTTCGACGCTCTCATTCTGGACTTCGACGATCCTCAGACCGCGGAAGCGGTGCAGCAGGAAGCGCAGAAGCTGGGCAGCAACTCTCTCAGCATTGCGCTGGTGGCCGATGCCAATAAGGTGCGCTCCATCTTAAGCAGTGGAGCACATTTCGTCCTGTACAAGCCCGTTTCGGAAGAGGCAGCCAAGGCAGGATTGCGGCCGGCCGCGGCTTTGCTGACCCGGGAACGCCGGCGCGCGGTTCGTGTGCCGGTGCAGGCTCCCCTTCAGATTACTCTGCCGGATGACCGCAAGATGGATGGAATCCTGCTCGACCTTTCCGAGACCGGCATGGACGTGCTCACTGCCGAGCCGCAGGCGCAGGGAGCATTACTGGGATTTCATTTTCAGCTGCCCGACGGGGCCGTCGAAGTGGAAGCTCATGGTCAAGTCGCGTGGGCGAATTCCAACGGGCAAACGGGAGTTCGTTTTCTGGATTTGTCCGAGGATGTACAGGCCAGCTTGAAGGCTTGGCTAAGAGCGGCAGCCGCCAGCACTGGCGCACCGGACACCGAGAGCGTGCCCCATTGCAAGCTCACCGATCTCAGCCTGGGCGGCTGTTATGTACAGACCGAGGCCCCATTTCCCGAACGCGCCCTAGTGGACTTCTGCCTCAAAACCAAAGAACTTGAAGTGCATACTGAGGGCATGGTGCGAGTCGTGCATCCCGGAGTGGGAATGGGAGTGGAATTTCCTTCCCGCACACCTGAGCAGCGGGCACAGGTTGGAAGTCTGATCGACTTCTTGCGCAACAGTCCGGAGGCGCTTCCCGAGTTGCTCATCTCGCCGCGAGCACTGGTCGCCGATCTGACACAATTTGAACCCGTCGAAATCACTCTCAGCGAAGGCGCGGAAGAATGGGAAGATCCGCTGCTGGAACTCTTGCGCCGCGGCACCTCGCTGGAGCAAGAAGAATTTCTCGCCGAACTCCAACATCAGCGCAATCCCGAAGACGTGGCCTCCGCCTAGCTTTATCCCTCTCGATTGCCCAATGCGTTCTTAGGTCTTAGGCCTGGGATTTTGGGCTGGATGACCTGGCGCCCAAGACCCAACCTGAAACCGCCAAAAGCCTCCCGTGGTAGGTTTGAGCGGAGAGTCTCGGGCAGCATATCGAAGGCAGGAGAGTGCGGAAACGCGCGTATGGGAGCGAGAGGCTTCGGGCTGGTTTCGAAGAATCGAAGAACCCGAACCCCGTCTCTGGTGCGGGCTCTTCAACTCCTCGTGGTCTGTTCCACCCCAATTGCAAGCAGGCTAGTGAATCTGTATTGCGCGATGATTTCAGCGATGTTAAATCTGGGTTAAATGTAGACTGGTTTGCGATCGGGAAGTTGACTTCCGCACCGCAAGAGGCGCGTCTCTGGGCAAGATCACCACGATTTACTCACCGCGATCGTCACCGCTCGGGCGAAGTTCCCTGTTCTGGACGCCTTTGATCGCCATCGCGGCCGCCGCTTTCGCGGTGGAGATTCCCTTCTTTTTTCTGGGAACGCCCTCAGGGCACGATGTTGAGTTCCATCTTTACTCGTGGCTGGAAGTACTGGCGCAGTGGAAGCACGGGATTTTTTATCCGCGGTGGGCGGCGCTGGCGCACTTCGGTTACGGCGAGCCTCGGTTTGTATTCTATCCGCCGGCCTCCTGGACATTGGGCGCACTGCTCAGCGCGATTCTGCCGTGGACGATGGCTGCCAGTGCGTTCATCTGGATCGTTCTGGTGGCGGCGGGCGCTTCCATGTTTGCGCTGGCGCGGCGATGGCTTGACCGCCGGGACGCGATCTTTGCGGCAGTACTTTATGCCGTCAACCCCTATCACCTCGTCATCGTTTACTGGCGCAGTTCTTTTGCGGAGTTGATGGCTGCGTGCCTGGTGCCTCTGCTCCTGTTGCTTTTATTGAAAGCCGCAGACGGAGAACCGGCGGTTATTCCCTTGGCCCTCGTTCTGGCTGCAGCGTGGCTGACGAACGCTCCCGCGGCGGTGATGATCCATTACTCGCTGGCGCTGCTGATTGTCATCTTCGCGTGGCAACGGCGGTCGCCGCGGTTGTTGCTGGTGGGGGCAGGCGCGGTCGCGCTCGGAGCCTGCTTGGCCGCTTTCTACTTGCTGCCGGCCATTTATGAGCAGCGCTGGATCGACATTGCCGAGGCTATCTCACGGGGGTCGCGCCCGGCAGACAACTTTCTATTTATTCACACCACCGATCCGGATCATGACGCTTTCAACCACCTCATTTCGTGGGTCGCCGTTTTGGAAATGGGCGTGATTCTTTGCACCGGCGTCGCCACCAGGCTACGACGGCGATTGGACGATGGAGTCTGGATGGCGTTGGGGATTTGGGCAATCGCCTGCAGCGTGCTGCTGTTTCCGATTTCTCTAGTGCTCTGGAATGTCCTGCCGAAAATGCAGTTCATGCAGTTCCCCTGGCGATGGCTGCTCTGTCTCAGCGTAATTTTCACAATCTTCGTCGCCCTCGGCCTGCGGAGTTGGTGGTGGCGCGGCGCAGTCTGCGGGTTGTCCATTCTGGTCATGGTCGCGGTTTGGCAGTGGATCCAGGCGCCCTGGTGGGACAATGCCGGCGATCTGCACGAGATGCAGGACAACATGGAGAGTGGCGCTGGATACGAGGGCACCGACGAATACACGCCGCTGGGGGCCGATCCGAGCGCGATCGACAAGGATGCCCGCAATGTTACGGTGCTAGGGTCGGCGCGGGCAGCCATTCACGTCCTGCGCTGGGATGCGGAAGCGAAACTATTCACCGCGCGAATGTCGGCTCCCGATCAGCTGGCACTGCGGCTGTTTCCTTATCCGGCTTGGAGAGTCGAGGTCAATGGACACGCGGAAGAAACCTCGTCGCGGGCGGAAACGGGACAGATGCTGGTTCCGGTCGAGGCGGGAGCGAACCGGGTGCAGATCAGATTTGTGCGCACTTGGGATCGGACTGCGGGCGGATGGGTCTCGTTGGTCAGCGCGTTTGCCCTCCTGGGTTGGAGTTCGCTCTGGCGGCGTCAGCGGAGGGGTGGGAAAACATAAGAAATCTCCGATTCACTCTTGTTTTGAAAGGCCGCGCCTCCTGATCTCGTTTTGAATTCGCTCTTGTTTTGAAAGGGCGCCGCTTCTGGCCTTGTGTTTGAAAGGGCGCGTCTTTAAACGCGCCGTGAGTCATGTAAGACTAATCGGGCTTTAGCCCTGAGGTGAACGCTCACGGACTTAATCAGGCTTTCCATAGGCAGAGGATAATGAGGCAGACAGAGGAATGAGAAAAGTTCTGATTGCGACTTCCAATGCCGGGAAGCTGCGTGACTTCGCGGGCGCGGCGCGAGCGCACGGGATTGAGATCGGCGGACTTCCCAACTTCTCTTCCCTGCCCACCGCCGTCGAAGATGGCCTGACCTTCGAGGCAAACGCGCGCAAGAAGGCCGAAGAATACAGCCTGTCCGCGCCCGCAGAGATCGTGGTCGCCGACGATTCCGGCCTCGAAGTAGACGCGCTGAATGGGGCGCCCGGGGTGCACTCGGCGCGTTACGCCGCCGATCAACCGCATCTGGCCGACGAAAACACCGATGACGAGGCCAACAATGCCCGCCTGCTGCGGGAACTGAAAGCGGTTCCGGCGGAGAAGCGCACCGGGCGTTTCGTGTGCGTGTTGGCAGTGGCTCGCGACGGCAAGACTCTCAGCACATTCCGCGGAGTCGCGGAAGGAATCATTCTTGACGCTCCTCGCGGTAGCAACGGTTTCGGGTACGATCCGCTATTCTATTTTCCCAAGATTCAGAAGACCTTTGCCGAGTTGAGCGCGGAAGAAAAGGCGAACTATAGCCATCGCGGCGCCGCGTTCCGGCAATTCCTCGAATGGTGCGAGAAACAATTTGCCGGCGACATCATCTAAGAATTCTGTGGCATCTTCACCGAAATCTCCCCAGGCCCTCATCTTCGATATGGACGGAGTGCTAGTCGACTCCGAGCCTCTGCACAAACGCGCCAAAGAAATGGCATTCCGGGACTTTGGAATTGGATTTCCGGCATCGACTTACGACCACTACAAGGGGCGTCCGGACGCGACGATGTTTCACGAAGTGCTCGCCGGCAAATCGGTGGACGAGATTGCCGAAGTGCTGCATCGCAAGCATCAGTGGTTCGAGAAGATCGAACACGAACTGCAGCCGATTCCCGGTGCGGCAGATTTTGTGCGCTGGGCGTCAACCCGTTACCGGTTGGCCGTAGCGACCTCCGCGACCCCGCGCAATCGTGCTGCGGCCTTGCAGATGTTGGGAGTCGCCGGCTGCTTCGAAGCCATCGTGGATACCGCGCGCTTTCGGCGTCCCAAGCCGGACCCAGAAATTTTCCTGGTGGCTATGCGCGATCTGGGCGTCCGTGCGACGGATTGTTGGATTATTGAAGATTCCCTGGCGGGAATTCAGGCGGCGAAGGCGGCGGGCTCTTTCACGGTGGCGATCACCACGACATTCGATGGCAAGTCATTGTCTGCTGCGGGCGCTGATCTGATTGTGGAATCGTTTGCACAACTTCGGGAGGCGCTGCAAACGTTATAGGCCTGCGCTTGCGGTTTATCGGAGAAGGCTCAAACCTTGAATCGCCGAGTTCGCGGAGAAACGCCGCAGAGAACACTGAGGAAGCATTGCCGCTGTTAAAACTAAGTGGCGAACCTCGCCCCACTTTCCTTGACTTCGCTTCTTACCGCACCAGATAATACAAGGTTCTTTTCTCATAGCCGAACTTATAAGGAGCTTCCGTGGCGTCAGCCAGTTCTTCTGCTCCCGGAGTATCGAAGTATGTCACGCAGGGCGTGGCTCCCTTGCGTGCCGGTCAGGGAATATCGTTTGTCCTGCGGCGATTGCATTCCCTCACTGGGATCATTCCCATCGGGGCATTCCTGTTCGAGCATATTCTGATCTCCAACTCCACGGCGATCAGCGGCCCCGCCGCTTATGCGCGCCAAGTCAGCTTTCTGGCGAACCTGCCGCTGGTATTCTTCCTTGAGTTGTTCGGCATCTGGCTGCCCATCGCCTATCACGGGTTATATGGCTTCTACATCTGGTATCGCGGGGACGCGAATACAGCGGCCTATCCGTGGACGGGCAACTGGATGTACACGCTACAGCGCTGGACCGGCGGGATTGCCTTCATCTACATCGTCTGGCATACGTACACCATGCGGTTCACGGGGACCGACCTGCATGACAACCCCATGTACTCGTTCACCAAGGTGCAACTGGAAGTTCAGAATCCCTGGCTGATGGCGTTCTACGTGATCGGGTTGCTGGCGGCCTCGTGGCACTTTGCTTACGGAATCTGGCTGTTCTGCGCGAAGTGGGGCGTCGTGAGCGGAGACCGGGCGCAGAAGCGGCTGCTCAATTTGTGCCTGGCATTTTTCCTGCTGCTCGGCGTTGTGGGATTGGCCAGCCTGTACACGTTCCGCACTCGCTTTCAGGATGCAGGCGGACAAAACGGAAATATCGCGGTCACGCAGCCGGCGGCTTCCCAGACCAAGGGGGTGCAATAACATGGCGGCTCCCAGGATCATTGTCGTGGGCGGCGGGCTGGCGGGATTGGCCGCGGTCATCAAGATCGCGGAGATGGGTGGCGAAGTTGACCTGTTTTCGATTGTTCCCGTGAAACGCTCGCATTCCGTGTGCGCGCAGGGCGGCATTAATGCGGCCAAGAATTTGAAGGGCGAAGGCGATTCCACTTGGCAGCATTTTGACGACACTGTCTATGGCGGGGATTTCCTGGCGAACCAGCCTCCGGTGAAGGAGATGTGCGAGGCCGCGCCCGGCATCATTGACCTGCTCGACCGCATGGGCGTGCCCTTCAACCGCACGCCGGAGGGGTTGCTGGATTTTCGCCGCTTCGGAGGCACCTTATATAACCGCACCGCGTTTGCCGGCGCCACTACCGGCCAGCAACTTCTGTATGCGCTGGATGAGCAAGTGCGGCGGTATGAGTCCGAAGGCAAGGTGAAGAAGTACGAGCACTGGGAATTCTTGTCGGCGGTGCTCGATGGCAACCGCGTCTGCCGCGGCATCTGCGCGATGGACCTGCGCTCGATGGAAGTTCGCACGTTTCCGGCCGACGCGATCATCATTGCCACGGGCGGCATCGGAGCGATTTTCGGCAAGTCGACCAACTCGGTCGTCTGCACCGGGTCGGCCCAATCGGCGCTGTATCAGCAAGGCTGCTATTACGCAAACGGCGAGTTCATTCAGGTTCACCCCACGTCAATTCCTGGAGAGGACAAGCTGCGGCTGATGTCGGAGTCGGCGCGCGGCGAAGGCGGGCGGGTCTGGGTTCCGAGGACTCCGGGCGACAAGCGCGATCCGAAGTCGATTCCACAAAACGAGCGCTTCTACTTCCTCGAGGAGTGGTATCCGAAGTACGGCAACCTCGTGCCCCGAGACGTGGCGACGCGCGCGATCTTCAAGGTCGTGTACGAGGAAAATCTCGGCATTGACGGGAAGCCGATGGTTTACCTCGACCTGACGCACATCGACCGCAAGATTCTCGACAAGAAGCTGGAAGGGATTCTCGAAATCTACGAAAAGTTTGTGGGCGACGATCCGCGCGACACGCCGATGAAGATTTTCCCCGGCATGCATTACACCATGGGCGGGCTGTGGGTGGACTTCAAGCAGGCGACAAACATTCCAGGAATTTTTGCGGCTGGAGAGTGCGAGTACCAGTATCACGGGGCGAACCGGCTGGGCGCGAATTCGCTGGTGTCGTGCATTTTTGGCGGAGGCGTTGCCGGGCCGAATGCAGTGAAATATGCGCGCGGACTGGAGGGTGCTGCGGATGGCAACGGGCACTTCGCTGCCGAGCAGAAGAAACAGGAAGAGAACAATGCCCTGCTGATGAAGAACGAGGGCAACGAGAATCCGGTCAAGTTGTGGCGCGAACTGGGCGAGGTGATGACCAAGGATTGCACCGTCATTCGCTACAACAAGAATCTGCAGCAGACCGACGCGAAGTTGGTGGAGTTCCTCGAGCGCTATCGCAAGATCAACTTGAGCGACCGCACGCAGTGGGCGAATACGACGGTGGTATTTGCGCGGCAGCTTTACAACATGCTGCAGCTGGCGCGGGTGATCGCGCAGGGAGCGCGCATGCGGGACGAATCGCGCGGGGCGCACTACAAGCCGGACTTTCCCGAGCGCGACGACAAGAATTGGCTGAAGACGACGAAAGCGTATTTCGCCCCGGACGCGGACGAGCCGAAGTTTGAGTTCGAGCCGGTGGATGTGTCGTTGATTCCGCCGCGGGCGAGGAAGTACTGAGGATTCATTGATTATGAGGGAGCCTGAGGAACCCTTGAACGTTCGGCGACGACGTTTTTATGCGTCGCTAATGATGGCGATCTTATGCGTGTTTTTTTTAGTTCAAGGCGTCGAGATGATAATCAGGCACAACAACTTCGGTTGGGCCTCATGTGCCATGTGGGGCTTCATATTGTTCGTGAGCGGCCGTTATGTGTATCAATTGAGGACCGTTTTTCGAGCGCAATCCCGCGACGGCGGACATTCTTAAATGGCTGACAAAACCGTAATCATAAAAATCAAGCGTCAACTCACTCCCACCTCCAAGTCCTACTGGGAGGAGTTCTCAGTTCCCTACCGGCCAAACATGAACGTGATCTCCGCGCTCATGGATATTGCCGCCGACCCGGTCACGCGCGATGGCAAGGCGACTACGCCCATCACCTACGACTCCAATTGCCTCGAAGAAGTCTGCGGGTCGTGCGCCATGCTGATCAACGGCAAAGCGCGGATGGCGTGCTCGGCGCTGATTGACCAACTCGAACAGCCGATCAAGCTGGAGCCATTTTCGAAGTTCCCGGTGGTGCGCGATTTGGCGACTGACCGCAGCGTGATCTTCGAGAATCTCAAGATCGTGAAGGCGTGGGTTCCGATCGATGGCACATATGACTTGGGCTCTGGCCCGCGCATGACCGCCGAGGATCAGGAAGCCGCCTATCCGTTGTCGCGCTGCATCTCCTGCTGCTGCTGCATGGAGGCTTGCCCGCAATTCAACGACGACACCGGTTTCGTGGGCGCGGCCACGATCTCGCAGGTCAGGTTGTTTAACACTCATCCTACGGGCAAGGCGCTGAAGCACGAGCGGCTGGCAGCGCTGATGGGCGATGGCGGCATCCAGGAATGCGGCTATGCGCAGAACTGCGTTGAGGTCTGTCCCAAGGACATTCCGCTGACCAAATCGATTTCCGAGGTTGGCGGCCAAGTTATGAAACAGGCGCTGGGTGACCTTTTGCGGCGCTGATTTTTGTCATTTTTGCTACAACCGGAAGACATGCGGCTTCATCCAACTCGCGCCAAGTCGTAGCTGGCAGCCCACATAGATTGGTTCTTGGAGAAGCTCGGAAGTGGCCCATCACCTGCCGTCAATTCAGTTGGGCCTTTGCTGATTGCGGGCTCAGTAACCGACACAGTAACCATGCCGGAGTACCTGGGCCTTAGTACGCAAGTAATGGCTTGCGGGCTGTAACGGGTTGGTGCCCTTGACAGCATGGCTTAGAATAACGGCACCTCACCCGGAACCGCTGTAGGAGCGTAAGACATTTCGTGAGACGCACCGCCAAACTTCAAGTTGCATCGCTCCTCCTGCTGGCACTGGTGTGCGTGGGCATGCCGAAATCGGCCTTTGCCGTGCACCATGCGACTCTGCAGCACACCCACCGCAGGCATTTCCGCTGGCTGCGTTGGAATCCGATGTTCCGGCCTTCGCACGAATCGCTCCTGATCCAGAATGCGGAAGTCGACCGGCTGAATCTGCCCCGCATTCAAGATGACACGGAACTCGAGGCCCTGAAAGCCGACGGCTCTCTACTGGAGATTCAAGCGGGAGAAACCTTGCGCTTCGATCCGCGGCTGGATCCTTCGCGGCGCTTCTGCCGCCCGTGGACGCTGGATTTCGTCAACGATCTCAGCCAGGCCTATTACAACCGCTTCCACCAGCAAATTCAGGTGAACTCGGCGGTGCGCACCGTCAGAGTGCAGAGAAAACTTCGGCGGCACAATCACAATGCCGCCCCCTGGGAGGGCGACACCGCCTCGTCGCATCTGGCGGGCGTAACCGTCGACCTGCAACGCCGGGGCTTGAGCAAAGATCAGATTCGCTGGATGGAACATTACCTCTTCTACATGAAAGCGCTTGGCCTCGTAGAACCGGAAGAAGAGCGGCGCCATTGGTGCTTCCACATCATGGTCAGCGGCCACTATTTGGAGTGGCGCGAGACCCAGAGCATGATTCCGATCGAAAAGCCGGATCAAGAGAAGCCGGACCAGGAAAAGCTCCCCACCGACGTCGCGTTGGGCAGTGCTGCCTCGAAGTAGCCTGCCGATAAAAAATCCACTACAGTTTAAGCAGCGATTTTCACGGATAAGTCCATCTGGATTTCTTGTTCTATCCGTGATCATCCGCGAAGATCTGTCGCTCAGAATCTATGATTGTTCTCATGGCTGGATTGCCGGCTACCGGCAAGACTACGCTGGCGCGCGAGCTAGCTCGGCGAACGGCGGGCCGGGTGTTGAGCAAGGACCAGATCCGGCATGCAATTTTTCTCCCCGGCGAGATCGAATACTCGACGCGACAGGACGACTTCTGCCAGCAGCTCATGCTGGAAACGGCTGCGTATTTACTGTCGCGGAATCCGGCGCAGAAGATCTTCCTGGACGGGAGGCCGTTTTCCCGCCGCTATCAGATCGAGAATGTGCTGACCGCGGCCGCCTCCCTGCATCAACCGTGGCGCATCGTGGAATGCTCGTGTTCTGACGAGACGGTGCAGCAGCGGCTTGTGCTGGACGCGGAGAGCGCCAGCCATCCGGCGGGAAATCGCGACTACCAGCTTTACCTCGAGGTGAAGGCGCGGTTTGAAGCGATCCGGCATCCCAAGATCGTGATCGACACCGGACAACCGCTGGAAGCTTCTATACAACGCGCTTTAGAAGCCCTCTAAATGCTTAGCGTGCGAAGGCTCACCAGGAACCGTGTTTGGCTTGCCGGCTCGCGAGACGATACAATCACCGCCTGCCCACAATCTCGTCCCGGGCGATATCTATGACCTTCAAATCTCTTTTGGTTGTGGCATTGGTTTGTTCCTGCGCTACGGCACAGGCGCCTCAGATGTCTTCCCCCGATGAAACCATAAGCGCTCGTGCGCGGAAGATTCACGACTCCGCCCTCATCATCGATACGCATGCCGACACGCCGCAGCGCTTTGTCGACGAAGGCTTCGACCTAGGCTCGACCGATCCCAAGGACCCCGGAAATCTCAGCCTCGACAAGGCGCGCGCAGGAAATCTCGGCGCCGAGTTCTTTTCCATCTGGGTCGATCCCCAAACCAATCAGGGCCACTTCGCACGCCGCACCCTCGACCTGATCGATTCGGTGTACGAACAGGCCGCTCGCCATCCCGACCGCATGATGATGGCCTTTTCGCCCGCCGACATCGAGCGCGCCCACCGCGAGCACAAGCTGGCGGCGTGCATGGGCATCGAAGGTGGGCACTCCATTGAAAACGATATGCGTCTGCTGCGCGATTACTACCGGCTGGGCGTGCGCTACATGACGCTGTCGTGGTCGAACACCAACGAGTGGGCAGATTCTTCCGGCGACATTGATGATCCCAAGATCCAGCATCACAACGGGCTCACCGATTTCGGCAAGCAGGTAGTGCTGGAGATGAACCGGCTCGGCATGATGGTCGACATCTCTCATGTGGCCGATAAGACTTTCTGGGACGCGATTGCCACCAGCAAAGCTCCGCTGATTGCCTCGCATTCGTCGGCCCGGGCGCTGGTGAATGCTCCCCGCAACATGACCGATGAAATGCTGCAAGCCGTGGCCAAGAATGGCGGCGTCGTGCAGGTGAATTTCTACAGCGGCTTCGACGACGAGAATTACCGCAAGGCAGCGGCGGCCCAGGCGAAAGATCAGGCCGAGGCCATCCAACGCTATATCGACGAGCAAAAGTCCCAGGGCAAGCCCGTCAATTACATGCAGGTGGACCACATTGAGCGCGAGTGGCTGGCCAAAATTCCGCGGCCGCCACTCAAGTCCTTAATCGACCAGATCGATCACATCGCGAAAGTCGCGGGCGTGGACCACGTTGGCCTGGGCTCTGATTTTGATGGCGTGAGCGGCGCCACGCCACAAGGCATCGACTCGCCTGCCGATCTGCCGAAGATCACGCAAGCGCTGCTCGATCGCGGCTACAGTGCTGAGGATCTTCACAAGATTCTTGGCGGCAATCTGCTGCGTGTTTTTCGTGACGTGGAACGTGTGAGCCGCGAGATGCAGGCCGGCGCCACGAAATAACGAGCGATTGTCGTACAATGCAACGTTGCCGCTCGTTCAACATTCCATCTTTCAAGGAGTATTCATGCGAAGAACATTCGCAATCATGGGAATGATTTTATTGGCTGCGTCTATGGCATGGGCTCAGTCGAGTTCCTCCAGCCACTCGGCTGCCAAGCCCGCTGCTGCCGCGAAGCCCACGTCGACCGCCACGAAACCAACCGCCATTATCCACACCACTGCGGGCAATATGACCTGCACTCTTTTTCCCGATAAAGCACCGATCGGAGTGGCCAACTTCGTCGGCCTGGCCACGGGAACCAAGGACTGGAAAAATCCGGTCAGCGGCGCCAAAAAGCATGGCGTGCCGCTCTACGATGGCACTATTTTCCATCGCGTGATCCCGGGGTTCATGATTCAGGGCGGAGATCCTGCAGGTACGGGATCGGGCGCCGACCCGGTGGCGCCGTTCAAGAATGAAACCTCTCCCGACCTGCTTTTCGACAAGCCCGGCCGCCTGGCCTATGCCAACGCGGGTCCCGGTACCAACACTTCCCAGTTCTTCATCACCGAAGTGGCGTTTAGCGGATCGCAGGCCAGCGTCCTCAATGGACACTACACGATCTTCGGGCAATGCGATGAGGCTTCGGTCGCGCTGGTCAAGCAAATCGCAGCCATGAGCCGCGATTCCAACGATCGGCCTTATCGGCCGATTCGCATCAATCATATTTCGATCCAGCGCGGGGGCTCGAGCGGCGCGGCGAAGTCCGCAGGGACGGCTGCGAGAAAGCCTGCTGCGGCAACCCCGAAAACTGCGGCAACACCCAACTAACAGTGCTGGGGCTTGACGCTGCGAGGGCGCGGACGCCCTCGCGACAACCGGCGAGACGCCGGCGCTACGGAGTGCCAACGACTAACAAGCAGTGACCAACCATTGATTTTTGAAAGGACAGCATGACTCGTCAACCTGGAATGTATGCCACCTTTGAAACCAGCGAAGGAAATATCGTGTGCCGGCTGTTTGAAAAGGAGGCGCCTAAGACCGTCGCGAATTTTGTCGAGCTCGCCGAGGGCAAGCGCGAGTGGACCCATCCATCGACGCACAAGAAATCCAAAGACCGGCTCTACGATGGAACGATCTTTCATCGCGTGATTCCCGATTTCATGATCCAGGGCGGAGATCCCCAGGGCACGGGCATGGGCGGACCGGGATATCAATTCGAAGATGAGACCAAAAGCTCGCCACACAAATTCGACAAGCCGGGCAAACTGGCGATGGCGAATGCCGGGCCGAATACGAATGGTTCGCAATTCTTCATCACGGTGGCGGCGACCACCTGGCTGACCGGCAAGCACACAATCTTCGGCGAAGTGGTCGAGGGGCAGGACGTGGTGAATAAGATCACCGCTGTGCCGCGCGGGCGAAACGATCGTCCGAATAAGGATGTGGTGCTGAAGAAGGTGACGATCGAGAAGGTATAAGACGTGTCGTCGATTCTCGTTACCAAGTACAATTCTGCGCATGGTTGCTCCGAATCCCGCCTGGGGTGACGCCCTCAAGCTGCTGTTGTTGATCGTGTTTGGCGGCGGCCTGCTGACGCTGGGGCGATGGAGTTCGCGCCTGGGCGGAGCGCGAAGGCGCGATGCTTTCTCTGATGTGCCCACACCCGATGTGGCCGACTTGCTGCCCGGCTCCGCGCCGAAACTGTGGCCTCCATCGGCCGAAGAGGTTGCCGCTTCCCTGCCCTTCGATCCGGCTCTCGGGAATATCCGGATCAAAAAGTTTTTCTTCGAGAAAATGGACGCCATACCCGGCCCCGCCGACCGGGAAGTGTTTGCCGACGAGTTGCACGTCGAACTCTACGATCCCGATACCGACCACAGCTGGTGGCAATCGTATTTTGTAGCGACGCCCCAAGGTTTCGCGAAGATTCTGCACGACAAAGCGTGGCGATATCTCCACGCGCCGGCAGTGCTGGTATTTCCGCGATACGATCTCGAAGAGATTCGCCGGGCCGTGGTCAGCCGCATCCTCGCCGATCATGATTTTTTCAAGGATAAGGAACAGGCGGAGGAGTCGCTCTAGGCAACCTCTGATGACTAAGTCCTGCTTTGAAAGGGCGCGGCTTTAGACGCGCCGCACCCGTAAAGCTACACCTTAATCACCCCGCAGAGTTCTTTGACCGCCGCCGCGCTCTTATCGAGGCCAGCTTTCTCTTCCGGCGTCAGCTTGATTTCGATGATCTGCTCGATTCCCTTGGCGCCGAGTTTCACCGGCACGCCCACATAGAGTCCATTGATCCCGTATTCGCCTTGCAGATACGCGGCGCAGGGCAGGATTTTCTTTTTGTCTTTGAGGATGGCTTCGACCATTTCTGTTGCGGCTGCCGACGGCGCGTAATATGCCGAGCCTGTCTTCAGGTACTTCACGATTTCGGCGCCGCCGTCCCGCGTGCGCTGCACCAAGGCCTCCAAACGGCTCTTCTCGATCAGTTCCGTGATTGGAATGCCTGCAACCGTCGAGTAGCGCGGTAGCGGAACCATGGTGTCGCCGTGTCCCCCAAGCACGAATGCGGTCACATTCTCCACGCTGACTTTCAGTTCGTCGGCGATGAAAGCGCGAAAGCGGGCGGAATCGAGCACGCCGGCCATGCCGATGACGCGCTCGCGGGGAAATCCGCTGAGCTTGAACGCAGCCTGGGCCATGGCATCCAGGGGATTGGAAACGATGATCAGGATGCAGTTCGGCGAATTCTTGACCACTTCGCCCACGACCGCCTTCATGATGTTGAAATTGGTATTGAGCAGGTCGTCGCGGCTCATGCCCGGCTTGCGGGGAATGCCCGCCGTGATCACGACAATGTCCGAATTTGCAGTGTCCTGGTAGCTGTTGGTTCCGCTGATATACGAATCGCGCTTCTCAATCGGCATGGCCTCCAGCAGGTCGAGGCCCTTGCCCTGTGGGACGCCTTCAATGATGTCAATGAGCACGACATCGGCGAGTTCTTTGGAAGCGATCCAGTGAGCGGTAGTCGCACCTACGTTGCCGGAACCTACGATAGTGACTTTCTTGCGCATGAGAATTCCTTTTGGCCACGGATCAACGCGGATTCACACGGATAAAAGTCATGATCAAGTCTTGATCCGTGAAGATCCGCAAAATCCGCGGCGAATGAATTTAAAACCCTACACCAGCACGCCCGCTCCCATGTTCTCGATCATGAATCGGGCGAATTCGCTGGTCTTGACCTTGGTCGCGCCGGGCATGAGGCGTTCGAAATCGTAAGTGACTTTCTTCTGTTCGATGGTGCGCTCGATACTCTGCTCGATCAGATCGGCGGCTTCGTTCCAGCCCAGATGGCGGAACATCATCACGCCAGAAAGAATCACCGAGCCCGGATTGATGACGTCCTTGTCAGCGTACTTGGGCGCGGTGCCGTGGGTGGCTTCAAAAATGGCATAGCCATCGCCAATGTTGGCGCCGGGAGCGATGCCCAACCCGCCCACCTGAGCCGCGCAGGCGTCGGAGATATAATCGCCGTTCAGGTTGGGTGTGGCCAGCACAGAATATTCGTCAGCCCGCGTGACCACCTGTTGGAAGATCGAATCGGCGATGCGATCGTTGATCATGATCTTCTTCTTCCACCCACCTTTGCCGTGAGTTGCGCCGATTGCATCCAGCACCCCTTTCACTTCTTTTTCCACGCTCTGGCGGAAAGCGGGAGGGGCAAACTCCATTCCCGGTTCGATCATTTCGGCGTTCTGGGCAATCGTCAGATTCGGGTTCTTGTCCTGGTTGTCGAGAATCCAACTCTCCCGCTCGGTCACCACCCGGTCGCGGAATTCTTCCGTGGCAATCTCGTATCCCCACTTGCGGAAAGCGCCTTCGGTGAACTTCTGGATGTTGCCCTTATGCACCAGGGTCACACTCTTGCGCCCAGACTCGAGCGCGTGCTGAATCGCCATGCGCACCAGGCGCTTGGTACCGGTGACTGAGATCGGCTTGATGCCGATGCCCGAATCGAGGCGAATCTGCTTCTTGCCGCCCTTCAGCATGTCCTTGTTCAGGAACTCGATCAGGCGGGCGCATTCGGCAGTTCCCTCCTCCCACTCAATCCCGGCATAGACATCCTCCGTATTTTCACGGAAGATGACGACGTCCATGCGCTCGGGATGCTTCACCGGCGAGGGCACGCCCTTGTAGTACTTCACTGGGCGCACGCAGCAATACAGGTCGAGAATCTGGCGCAGCGCGACATTGAGCGAACGGATGCCGCCGCCCACCGGCGTGGTGAGCGGCCCTTTGATGGCCACGCGGAATTCGCGAATCGCTTCGACCGTATCATCGGGCAACCAGGTGTCGAATTTCGCCTTGGCCTTTTCTCCCGCGAAAACTTCGTACCAGGCCACCCGCCGCTTACCCTTATAAGCCTTCTCCACGGCGGCATTAAAGACCCGCAGCGAGGCCTTCCAGATGTCCCGTCCGGTGCCGTCGCCCTCGATAAAAGGAATGATGGGGCCGTCGGGAACGTCATACTTGCCGCCGGCATAGCCGATTTTTTCCCCATTTGCCGGCACCGCTACGCCGTTATAACTGCCCGCCATGAAAAGCCTCCACTATGAAGGAATCTGCCGACGAATTGGGAAGCCGACCATTATAAAGAATTGCCCTGAGGTAAGCACCTTGAGTGTTGCGTTTTTACTCAGTTCGAGAGGCGTCTTGCAGCACCAAAGCCCCAAATTCACACAGCCACTCTAAGTGGATTCTGTTCACCGGAGAGTGATCTCAATCACTCCCGACAGTGACTCCACCCACAAAGGCCTCGGCCACTGCCGATCAGGACGCAGAACCCGTCTGGCAGGACGCTTTCCCTCAATTCGACTGCGGCCACATGCTGGTGTCAGCAACTTCAGCACCTTGCCCATAGCTTCTGCCCACCTCAAAATTCGAACTCTTACCATCTTCGCATTCCAAAGGTCTTGCGCACCCCCAAGCTCATGTAGCGACCCCACGGACCATTGTTGCCGAGGTCGGCCACACCCAGGCTGGTATTGCGCGCCCCCAGCCGGTCGAAGAGGAAGTGCTGGGTCACGCGGAACTCGAAACCTTTGTTCAAATAAATCCCCACACCCCAGGAATGCTCAATCCCAATCGCGTCTGGCGACCAGGTATAGAGGAATTGCGGAACATTTTTGCCAAATAAAAATGTGGGCGCGCCATAAACCATGAACCGCCGAAGGGGTCCCCGTCCGAACGGGCGCACCTCCAGAATTCCCGACAACATGTAGCGGGCAAACATACTGCAGGGCGCATTGGCCCCACCGTAGTGGCCCGCGTTCCCCGCGCACAGGTTGGGATCAATTTCGTTGTGCGGGGGCGCCAGATCAAACTGGGCCCATCCCCAGAACATATCCCGCGGGAAAAACATGCGCTCATCCGGCGGATCGGCTGGATGCCAGCTATCCTGCGAACTCGCCTCTTGCGAAGGCGTGCCCTGCAGGTTGAGAGACGAGGAAGTCTGCGCCTGCGCCAATGAGATCAGTACCGGAACCGCCAGAGTCCAAACCCACGCTTTCATTTCGCCTCCGAAAGTTATGAAGCCGCAACCCAAACACTCCTCTGCCAAGACTTGCATGCACGATGAAGGGCAGGAGTCGAGTCTTTGGGATAGGCGCCACATTGTAACGCGTCGCCGTCTCGCGAAATTGCGTCGCAGTGTTGAGCGCCCCGACGGTAAGAGATCTGACCTGCACTGCAGCAGATCAGCAGAATCACGGCTCTTGTACCGAAGGATGACCGAATTCTCGCTGAGTCTTCCAGAATTCATATCCCATACGAGATTTCTTCCATTCATAGTACGTTTATGTTAGCCAGAATCCAGCTAACTCATGCGAAAACAGCGGCTTGGGAGTTTGGTTGGCGGATTGCACTTGTGGGCTGTACGGCCATTACCCAGGAACCCTATGCCACAAGAAATATCCGTTTCGTACCAGGCGATCAAGAGCAAGGTTTATCGGCTCATCGATGCGCTCGTGGTCGGAGAGAAGAGCGAAGCCGAGGTGGCAGAATCGGTGCGCCGGTGGTGGGCTTTAATCCATCCAGCCGATCGGCCGATCGCGCAAAAGTACCTGCTCATGGTGCTGGGGCGATCCAATTCGGCCCTGGACGCCATGGGTGCCGAACTGCTATCGGTAAGCGGCTGTGAAATCGCTCCCGCGCTGGTCGAGCCCTCGCTTCCCAGTCAACGCATGCGTCTGGTGCAGCGTCTCATGAAAGAAACTTCGGTGAGGACCGCGGTTTAAGACGCGTCGCCTCCGGCCTATATGTCGTAATACAGCGCGAACTCATACGGATGCGGCCGCAGCCGAATCGCGTCCACTTCCTTCGAGCGCTTGTAATCCACGTAGGTGTGCAATAACTCCTCTGTAAATACGTCGCCCTTCAGCAGGAAGGAGTAGTCGCGTTGCAAGGCGTCCAGGGCGTCTTCCAGCGAGCCTGGCATCGAAGGCACGCTCACCAGTTCTTCCGGATCCAGTTCGTAAATATCTTTGTCGAGCGGCTTGCCGGGATCCATTTTGTTTTCGATGCCATCCAGGCCGGCCATCAGCATTGCCGCAAATGCCATATAGGGATTGCAACTCGGATCGGGCGGACGGAATTCCACCCGCTTCGCCTTGGGCGCGATCGAATACATCGGGATGCGGCACGCCGCCGAGCGATTGCGCCGTGAATACGCCAGGCTCACCGGAGCTTCAAATCCGGGCACCAGGCGTTTATACGAATTCGTCGTCGGGGCAATGATCGCCGCCAAAGCGGGGCCGTGCTTGATGAGTCCACCGATGTACCACATCGCCAACTGCGATAGCCCGGCGTATCCGTCGCCGGCAAACAGCGCCTCTCCATCCTTCCACAGCGACTGATGCGTGTGCATGCCACTGCCGTTGTCTCCGAAAATGGGCTTGGGCATGAAGGTCACCGTCTTGCCGTTGCGGTTGGCCACGTTTTTCACGATGTACTTGTAAAGCAGCATCTTGTCGGCCGACCGCAGCAGCGAGTCGTATTTCAGATCGATCTCCGTCTGGCCTCCGCTGGCGACTTCGTGGTGATGACACTCCACCTCCAGGCCGCAGCTTTGCATGGTGAGCACCATCTCGGAGCGCAAATCCTGATAGTGGTCCGTGGGCGCGACCGGGAAATATCCTTCGCGATAGCGCGGGCGGTAGCCGAGGTTGTTCTCTTCCCGGCCCGAATTCCAGCGGCCTTCTTCGGCATCGATGTAGTAAAAGCCGTATTGCTCGCGCTGATCGAAGCGCACGTTGTCGAAGATGAAGAACTCAGCTTCGGCCCCGAAGTATGCGGTGTCGGCGATGCCGGTCGCGGTCAGGTACATCTCCGCCTTGCGCGCGATGTAACGCGGGTCGCGGTCGTAGCTCTGCTTGGTCACCGGGTCGACCACATCGCAAACCAGCACCAGCGTGGGCACTTCGGTGAAGGGATCGAGCAAGTGGCAGTTGGCGTCCGGCTTGAGCAGCATGTCGCTCTCGTGAATGCCGGCCCAGGCTCGAATCGAGGAGCCGTCAATCCCGAAGCCCTCTTCGAACGAGGTTTCTGTCAGCTGCTCGATGGGATAGGAAACATGATGCCACAGCCCGGGAAGATCGGTGAAGCGCAGGTCGAGAATCTTGGCGTCGTGCTTGCGGGCAAAATCGAGAACGGTCTTGGCGTCAGGCATAAAGGCTCCTTCGCGGGAGCTACTCCCTTTTCGAGCGAACAATTGCGGAAAGTCCTGCAGGCGGGCAGGCTGCTACAATCGGTCGCGTTGTGCAGGAGTGGAGAGTTTAGAGCTTGCGGTTTTGGCAGGCAATTCGATTGTTTTTATGGGCAGGATAAAGCGGACTTTATACTTAAGCTGTCAAATCTCAACTATGAGCTTTCAGCCAAACCCGGATCGGAATCCGTTGGCGGCAAAGTTGAACTGCGTGGGCTGATGGCTGAAAGCTGATGGCTGACAGCTTCCTATGGATTTTGACCAGCTGGAAACTTTCCTCGAAGTGGCGCGGCACGCCTCCTTCTCGCGGGCGGCGGAGAAGCGTTTCCGCACCCAGCCCGCGATTTCGTCGCAGATTCGTGGCCTCGAGGAAGAGGTCGGGGCCAAGCTGTTCGACCGCTCCGGCGGCAAGGTCTCGCTCACAGCCGCCGGCAAGGCGTTCCTGAAGTACGTGGAAGATACGCTCGACGCCCGCAAAGCCATGATGGTATCCATTGCAGAAATGGAGCGCGTGCCGCGCGGCGAGATCATTGTCGGCGCCAATGAAGGCACCTGCCTGCACATCCTGCCGCACGTTTTCGCCGAGTTCAAAAAGCAATACCCCGATGTCTCGGTGAACATCAAGCGTGCCGATTACGCCAAGATTCTCGAATCCATCATCGATAACTCCGTCGACTTCGGCGTCATTTCCCTTCCCGTCACCGACCCTCGCTTGACGGTCGTCCTGATCCATCGCGACGAACTGACCCTGATCACCCCGCCGCACCACCCGCTGGGAAAGCTGAAGTCTGCCACCATCGCCGATGCGAGCAAATTCCCCCTGATCGTTCCCAAGGCAGGGCATACGCGCGATGCCATCGAGCAACTATTTCACGAGCGCCGCCTCAAGCCTAACTTCACCATGGAACTGGATTCCAGCGAACTGCTCAAGCGCTTCGTGGCCGCCGACGTCGGCATCGGATTCATTGCACGCTCCAATGTTGTGGATGACGTGCGCGCCAAGGCTCTCGCCGCCATTTCCCTGGCCGACGCTCAGGTCCGCCGCGACTTGGCGCTGGTCTTCCGCAAAGACAAGGCACTCAGCCGGGCCGCTTTGGCCTTCATCGACATTGCGGTAAAGCACAAATCTACGCAAGAATTAGTGCAGACCCCTACTCGATGAGGATGCCTGTTTCCAGATTGCTGGCCTGCGGATTGATTGTTCTCCCGCTGCTCTGTCTGTCATCCCCGGGCCAGTCTCGGCAAGAACCGATCTCGCAATTACCGGCATCCGCGCGGCAACTGATCTCCATCAAGGTCACCGGCAGCAAGCGCTTCCCCGAGCAGGCCATCATCGCCGCCAGCGGCCTGCAACTCGGAACGCCGGTCAGTGACGACGACTTCAAAGTGGCTGCCCGCCGCCTCGGCGATACCGGCGTCTTCACCGACGTGGGCTATTCTTTTTCCTATTCGGTGGCCGGAACCAAGCTCGAATTCCATGTCACCGACGCCGATAAGTTCGTTCCCGTCCGCTTCGAGGATTTCGTTTGGTTCTCCGACGAAGAGTTGATGCGCCGCATCAAAGACAGCGTGCCGCTTTTCGACGGCGAGTTGCCTCTTTCGGGCAAGATGCCCGACGCGATCTCCGACGTGCTGCAGGCCATGTTGGTCGAAAGCTCTATTCCGGGCCATGTGGAATACGAGCGCGCCGGCAAGTCCGACGGTCCGGTGGATTCCATCGTCTACCGCGTCGAAGATGTCGTCATCCAGATTCGCGATGTGGAATTCACCGGCGCGGCGCCGTCCGAGGCTGCCGAACTGAAAGCCGCAGCCAGGCGAGTCTTCGATCGCGAATATTCGCGCGCCGTGCTGAGCGCTTTGGTCCAGCATCAACTCCTGCCCGTCTACCACGAGCGCGGGTACCTCAAGGCATCGTTCGGCCCACCCCAGGCGAAAGTTGTCAAGCTGCCCTCGGCTCAAGGGGACGAAGGCATTCGCAATCTGACCATTGTCGATGTTTACTTTGCCGTTACTCCCGGCCCGCAATACAAACTGAAGAGCATCGAATGGTCGGGCAATCATGAGTTCCCCACCGACACCCTGCAAAAAATGGTCCGCGCACAACCCGGCCAGCCCGCCAACACGGTTCGCCTCGGCGATAACTTGGAGGATGTGCAGAAACTCTACGGCTCGCGCGGCTACGTCACCGCAACCATCGCGGCCAACGCCATCTTTGACGATGCCACCAGCACGGTCGTAATTCGCCTGGACGTGAAGGAAGGCTACCTCTATCACATGGGCGACCTGGAATTCCGCGGCCTGGACAACAGCCTGACTGCAAAGCTGCGCAACGCCTGGAAAATCCGCCCCGGCGACGTGTACAACTCCACCTACTTAAGCGAATACTTACCCGCTGCCCAAAGGCTACTGCCGCCCAGTTTCGATTGGGACGTCTCATCGCACGTGACCGCCAACCAGCGCGACAAAACGGTCGACGTGGACCTGATTTATTCCGTAAGGGCGGCGGCACCGCGATAGACGGTAGGAAATCGCAGGCCTGGCATGGGGACGCGGTTCATCCCCTTGTAACTTCCAGCGTGAAGGAGCATCTTTAAGTGCAGAGCTGATCCGCCGATTTCCAAGGCGCCAGCGCACAACGAAAAAGGAGATTTTGTGATGACGAGTCCAACTCGTAAGGCTGTTTTTTTTGCCATCAACCTTCTGCTCATCGCCGGACTGGCGGTCTCTTTGGCCTTCGCCGCCAGCAGCAAGACTTTCACTGGGACTGTCAGTGATTCGATGTGCGGCGCCAAACACGCCATGCCTGACGCGGCCGCCTGCACTCGCGCCTGCGTGAGTAAAGGATCGAAATACGCTCTGGTGGTCGGCGACAAGGTCTACACCCTGGAAACCAGCAACCAGGCCGCCCTCGCCACTCTCGACAAGCAAGCCGGCGCAAAAGCCACCGTCACCGGGACCGAGAAAGACAACACCATTACAGTCAGCTCCGTCAAAGCCGCCAACTGAGCCTCCATGGGGTGCCCGCGTCTCGCCGGCTGGCGCGAGAGCTTGTCCTGAGCTTGCCCAATCGTCCTACTCGCGTCGCAGCCGCGAGGCGCTCGCATTATTTTTGCTCCGGCCGGAAATTCATATTTCCTTTACAAACCGTTGTGTTAGATTGTGCATTCTCACCTGCAAATTTTTCTGGGCGGAGGAGGATCGGCGAATTGGGCAAAGACATGGTTCCGAAGCGGATTTTCTTTACCAAGGGAGTGGGGAAACACCGCGAGCGGCTGACCTCGTTTGAATTGGCGCTGCGCGACGCCGGCATCGCTGCCCAGAATCTGGTTCGCGTCTCTTCCATTTTCCCTCCCAACTGCAAGCTGCTGGCACGCAAGGAAGGTGTGAAGTACCTTCATCCGGGAGAAGTCGTCTTCGCCGTGGTGGCCGAAAATTCCACCCGCGAGCCGCACCGCTTGCTCGCCTCTTCCATCGGCGTAGCTATCCCCGCCGACCGCAACACCTACGGATATCTCAGCGAGCATCACTCCTTCGGCGAGACTGAAGACGCGGCCGGGGAATACGCCGAAGAACTCGCCGCCGAAATGCTGGCCACCACGCTCAACGTCGAATTCGATCCCGACCGCTCCTGGGACGAGAAAAAACAGATCTACCGCCTGTCCAACAAGATTGTCCGAACCGCCAACGTGACCCAGTCGGCGGTGGGCGACAAGCGCGGCTTGTGGACCACGGTCATCGCCTCGGCGGTCTTGATCTTCGACTAGTTCCGAGACCCCTCCGATTACCCGTATCGCGCCCGCCGAGAACGGGCCCGGTCTTAGCACTCTAGTAACCTGCCCCTTCCCCCGATGTAACCTTCCCTTAACCATCTTGAGTTATCATAGAAATAGAACAAATCTCATGGATTCATACGAATTGGGGAAATCTTTGGATCTCGAAACCCGCCGGAAAAAGCAGCAGGCCCTGATGGTCAAGATGGTTGAGCGCAAGGTGCGCTCTCGCGCCAAACAGCTCTATGAGTCGCGTGGGCAAGGGCAAGGCCAGGAGTTGCAGGATTGGTTTCAAGCTGAATCTGAAGTACTTGAAAATGCTACTATTGCTCCACTCTATCGCCGCGTAAAAGGAGGCGCTGGTGACAGCGCTGCATCCCCTTCCGAGGCGCAACCCAGCTCTGTCGATCCTAGCTGCGCCTGAAACCCGGCCTTAGCCTCGCCGGTCCAAAATATTCAGCGCGGCGGCGAACTGGGCTGGGCAAAACAGAAGAAATACAACCGCGAAGAGAACTGGCGGCTTTGCTCCCGCCATCGGGCACCTCCACCGGGAAACGGATCTGCTTACGCCCACTGGGGTGGTCTATTCTATCTCCGCTTCGCCAGATCCTTCTTCCCTTTTCTTGCATTCTTGTGGCTTTTGTCCAGCCGTTCGATCACCGCGGCGACGATAATGGGCAGCCCCACCGTCGCATCGATAAATACTTCTCCGAACTTCCCACCCTCCGACGGCGGAACGAACTTGCCCCACGAGATCGCCTCACTGTAAGGACTGCCCGACAAACCGCCCCAATAGACCGGCTCGGGACATATTCTTAACCCGTAGTGGTACCGCTTCAAAGGCACGTTCTCACCCAACCGCCGGTGCCGCAACTCGATGAAGGGCCCGAACTGTTGCGACCAGTTGCGCGGCACGCCTCCACCAATCGTGAAGATGCCCAGCTTCTTTTGCCGCAGCAGGGTGGCGGCAAAGTGCTCCAGATCCTCAAAAGGATCGAATCGGATCTTATGTCTTCCGGTGGATTCGCGCAGCCGATTATTCAGCGCCGTATCCAGTCCCAGTTCCGAATCGCTGAACGCCGGCACGAAAACCGGCACGCCCTTTTCATACGCCGACTTCAGAATTCCCCGTTGTCCCTCCGCATGCTTCGCCAGATACTCGCCAATCGCGTGGTTCAGCTTGTAGGAGCACATCACCTCGTTGTGATCCCAGGCCTCCAGCACCGCCGACATCACTTCCTCGACGTCATCGAGGTTTTGCTCCGGCTCTAACGTGTCGTAGACGCGGTTGTAGCCCTGCTCGTAGAGTTCCTCGTCGGAGACTTCGGGGTTGGCGCGGAAGTGCGCCCGGCCAGTAGCCTCGACCAATCCATGCGCCATGAGCGCTCCGGTCGAAACAATGGCGTTCACCATGCCGCGATCGATCAATTCCGTAACGATCAGGCCCTGCTTGGCCACGGTCATCGCGCCCGCCAGAGTCATCACGATGAAAGCATCCTCGTCCAGCGCCATCGCCTCGAGTACATCCACCGCCTCGCCCAGCTGGCGCCCGGTAAAAGCCGTCTTGGCCATCGCGCGGACTAAGTCGTCGATGGAGTGAACCTTCGCCAGATCGAGTGGCTCGAGCGGAACCAGCCGATCCTCGATGGGATCGTGCAGATGACGATCTTTGCCTTCGCCTGCATGCCCTTGCTGTTGCCCCTGTGAATTGCCGTGATTGCCTTGTTTCAACGCAAGCCTCCAAGCTGGCGATCAATTCTCCCGACTCCATACTTTACAGGAGCGCAAGTCCGGACGCCACGCGACCGCGGGAGGGGCAGGATGACACCCCGACACGTTGACGCCCTGGTACGTCTTTTTTTTCCGACGGCGTCATCTCGAAAGCCCGCGCTTTTACCAGCGCCGAGAGATCTCGCGAGCAGCGTATCCGCTTCACGCCAGATCCTTCACTCCACCCGAACTGCGGCTCCGCTCAGGATGACGCCTCTGAAAGGAGCTTCTGCCTCAATTCCAGTTGCCCATTACCCCGCAGATGATCGCTTCTGAGCCGAGCCGCTCGGGTAGACTGTCATCCATGCCGGGCAAGCGGGCGTTCGAAGAACAGATCGCGGCGCTCGATGCGCTCCGCCAAGCGCCAGAAGAGGCGCGGATCGCTCCGCTGCGCCAGGCGAACCATTTTGCGGCGCGGCAAAAGGCTCCTGGCTAAAAGGCGCCGCTTGCCGAACCGGGCCAATAAAAGAGCCCGGACCTTGCGGTCCGGGCTTTGCTTCGTATCACTATTTTCTCGTTTAATCGGGCAACGATTTTTCTTATGTCGATACCGAGTAACCAAAATCGCTTTGCTCGGCATTTGGCAGGGCGCAGAATTGTACAACGAATCCGGCTGCGCTCATGTCAACCCGACGTCTTTTTTTGTGAAGAAGTAAACCTGCAGAAATTTGCACGCGCAAGATCAGACCGTTTGTGGAGTTTTCAACGAGATTCAGCGACTGGCGCCCGCTTTGCCTCCGCAGGTATGCAGGATTCTGCACACACTTCTGCGGCGCAGTGCTTCAGAAAACTTTGAGCACAGTGGGCTCGCGCCCACATGAACGCTCGGAAGACGGTTCCAGATCATGCAGGCCATGGCTGACGGGAAATCTCAGCTTCCGGCCCGGATGCTATATTGATCGCGAAGGAGTGTGCTCTTTGCCCCCGGAAAAATTTCGCGTGGCCCTGGTCCAGATGTCCTGCGGCCCAGAGCCGGAACAGAATCTCGAAAAAGCTTTAGCCCGCACCGCCGAAGCCGCCGGACGCGGCGCTAAAGTAGTCTGCCTGCCCGAACTTTTTCAGACCCAATATTTCTGCCAGCGCGAGGACCATTCTCTGTTCGATCTCGCCGAGCCGATTCCCGGCCCCACCAGCCAACGGCTCTCGGCCGCCGCCCGCAGCAACGGTGTCGTGCTGATCGCATCGCTGTTCGAGAAGCGCGCTCCCGGCGTCTATCACAACACCGCTGCCATCTTCGACAGCGACGGCACCCTGCGCGGCCTTTACCGCAAGATGCACATTCCCGACGATCCCCTGTATTACGAAAAGTTTTATTTCACTCCCGGAGATCTCGGTTTCCGCGCCCTCGACACCAGTGTCGGCCGTCTCGGCACGCTCGTCTGCTGGGATCAGTGGTATCCCGAGGGCGCCCGCCTTACCGCGCTGCAGGGCGCGCATGTACTTTTCTATCCCACCGCAATCGGCTGGCATCCCGCGGAGAAGGCCGAGTTCGGTGTCGCTCAGCACGATGCCTGGCGCACCATTCAGCGCGCCCATGCCATCGCCAATGGAGTTTACGTTGCGGTGGTGAACCGCGTCGGCTTTGAGACCGGCAACGTCCGCGGCAAGTCGGCTCCCGGCCAGGGTCTTGAATTCTGGGGTGGATCGTTTTTCTGCGATCCCTTTGGCCGCGTGCTCGCCGAAGCCTCCCACGATCGCGAAGAAATTCTCGTCGGTGATGTCGATTTGAAAGCGCTGGAAGAAATCCGCCGCAACTGGCCTTTCCTGCGCGACCGTCGCATTGACAGCTACGCGCCCATCACCAGCCGCCTGCTGGACTAGAGTCGAACGTGCCCAAACCTTCACGGAAATCTTTAATCGTCGAATCCCCTCCTCCTGCCGCGCTCGGCTATCGCATGCCCGCCGAGTGGGAGCCCCACGCCTCCACATGGCTTGCCTGGCCTCACTATGAAGGCGATTGGCCGAAGAAATTTGAGCCGGTTCCCTGGGTCTATGCCGAAATCGTTCGTAACTTGGCGAAGCACGAGCGGGTCGAGTTGATTGTGAACAGCGCTGCCGCGGCCCGCCACGCGAAACGGATACTTGAGCGTGCCGACGCGATGTCCAACAACATCGGTTTTCATCGTTGGCCCACCAACCGTGTCTGGTTGCGGGATTCCGGCTGCCTCTTTCTGAAGCGTGCCGCGGACTCTTCCATCGGCGAACAGCCGCTCTGGCATCGCTTGCGCGCAGCCCTTTCATACCCGGAATCGGGAAAGCAAGAGGTCCCTCGCGTCGCAAAGCGATCCAAAAAAAAGGCCGCAGTTCCTGCAACCACTCTCGCCCTGAAGTTTCGCTTTAACGCCTGGGCCAAATATTCGAACTGGCGTCTGGATGAAAAAATTGGCACTCTGATGTCCAAAGCTGCCCATGCCCAGGAAATCCGGCCGGTGTCGCTCGGCCGGCGCATCGTCCTCGAAGGCGGCTCGATCGATGTCAACGGCGCGGGCACGATCCTGACCACGGAGGAATGCCTTCTCAGCAAGGATCAGCAACGCAATCCCCACATGGCGCGCGTGCACTACGAAAAGGCCTTCGCCGACTACCTGGGCGCCCCGCACACGATCTGGCTGGGGCGCGGCATCTTCGGCGATGACACGCACGGCCACGTCGACGACCTTGCTCGCTTTGTCTGGAAGAACACCGTCCTGACCATGGTCGAGCCCAATTCCAAAGATGTGAACCATGCTCCACTTCGCGCCAACCTGCGCCGCCTGCAAGCCGCCCGCGACCAGGACGGTAAGCCACTCACCGTCGTCGAGCTTCCCATGCCTCAGCCAGTCGTTTTCGAGGGCCGCCGCCTCCCCGCCAGCTACGCCAACTTTTACATCGCGAACGGAATCGTACTCGCCCCGGTCTTCAACCGCCCCAACGACCGCATCGCCCTCGACACGCTGGCGCGATTGTTTCCCACCCGCGAAATTGTTCCGATTTATTCCGGAGACTTCATCTGGGGCCTGGGCGCGATGCATTGCATGACCCAGCAGCAACCCGCGATTTGAAATTCGCACTCGCGGTTTGAAATTCGGACAGCGGTTTGAAAGGGCACGACTTTGAACCGCGCCGGCCGTAGCGCCGGCCTCCCGCCGGGTGTCGCGGGGGCGTCTCGCCCCGCACCCGCCCAATGTCACGTTTTAAACGCGCTCTAGCGTTGGTACAGCGTGGGCTGGGGCCCTTTTTCCAGCGTGGTGCGATCCCATATCCAGCCCTGCCGCGTATAGCTGGCCAGCTCGAAATCCTGGGTGAGCTCAAGGGCGTCGGTGGGACACGCGTCCTCGCACAGCCCGCAGAACATGCAGCGGCTCAGATCGTAGGTGAAATTGGTGAGTTCCTTGCGCCGGGTCTTTTCGTTGCGCTCGCTGGAGACCACGATCAGATGCTCCGGACACGCCAGCGCGCACAGGTCGCAGGCAATGCACATGGTCTCATCGGTGTCGGGGTTGACGTTAAGCCGTGGCGCGCCGCGATAGCGCTCGGCCACTTGCGGGCGCTCCAACGGATACTGCTCGGTGTAAATTTCCTTGGGATCCTGATAGCGAAAGGTGATCTTCAACCCCTGCATCAGATCAATCAGGAAGACTTTGCGCAGCAGGCTAGGCATCCCCATATCGGGCTTAGGATACCATGCGAAATCCTTTTCCCCCAACGTTGGTAGTGACTGAGTTTTCAGACACTATCCCAACCCCTGGGGCTCGGGAACTTTTTCCGTGCCGTCTCCGTACTCTTGCAAAGAGGATGTTATGAAAGCCCACCTCACAAACCTGCCGACGAAGATATGGTTGCTGCTCGTCGTGCCGGCCGTGGCCCTGGGCTACCCGGTGGTTCACATCGTTCTTCCGGCGGTAGTTCACGCGGTCGTGCCTGAAGTCGTGCGCACGGTGTTGAGAGTAATCTAAAAGGCTGCGGAAAAACTCGGAAATGCCGGTGCGCCTGTGGAAGAGCGGCCCTTCAGGGCCGCGTAAGTCCAGCATAATTAGCGGGGGCTTTAGCCCCGGTGGTCGTTCTTGCGCACCCGGAGGACCTTTTCCGCAACCTGCTAAAGACCGCTGCCGTCCCCACTCGACCGGATCATCTGGACGCGCGCAGGTCGGTACAATACTGCTGTCATGCCTCGACAGAAATCGTCCGCCGGCGCATCCCCAAAATGCACTGGTCCAAATCCGCAGACCATCTCTGACGAGCTCTGGATGGAAGAGGCCCTGCGCTGCGCCCAGCGCGCCCTCGCTATGGGTGAAGTCCCAGTCGGCGCGGTCGTGGTCTGCCACGGACAAGTCGTCGGCCGCGGCTGGAATCGCAACATCGCCGACTCCGACCCCACAGCCCACGCCGAGATCCTGGCCCTGCGCGAGGCCGGTGTAACCGTGGGTAACCATCGTCTGGGAGACTGCGAGCTGTTTGCTACAATTGAACCGTGTGCCATGTGCGCCGGGGCCATGGTGCATGCCCGCATCAAACGTCTGATCTATGGCTCGGACGATCCCAAGGCAGGAGCCGTGCATTCCGTGATGCAGGTACTGAACCACCCTCAGCTAAACCACAAGATCGAGGTCAGCCGCGGAGTGTTAGCCGGACGCAGCGCGGAAGTGCTGCGAACGTTCTTTAGAGGTCGTCGTTAGCGGTTGGTCATCGTTCCGCGCTGCTTGTCATTCCGAGCGGCGCAGCCGCAAGGGATGTGGTTTTACTGGCAACTGACGACCGGCAACTGGCAACTGTTTTGTCGCGGAGAGGTGCGTGAGTGGTTGAAACGATCCGCCTCGAAAGCGGACATACCTTAACGGGTATCGTGGGTTCAAATCCCACCCTCTCCGCCAGTCCTTTCAGCTATCGAGCCCAAGTGCCTTCGCAGACTTGCTGAAGACTTGGAGGCTGGCTCGCTTACTTCCCTGCCTCCGCAAGTAAACCCAAAGCTCCAACCCCGGTTGTCGTTTCCACATAGATCTTCCTATTTGCAATCATCGGGGTGATGAACTTGTTTCCGGAGTGGCGCTGGCGCATAACACTAGCTTGGGGTGAAACAGCGAGCCCGCGACGCGGTTGGCGATCGCGATCAGCTCGCGCTGCCCGCAGAAGACTTTCACCTGCCGTGCCCGCGATAGTTCGGGCAGATTCACGGTGCGTCCATCGCGAATCCGCGCTGCCGTCATTTCATCGGCACTCACCGAGGGAAACTGCGGCAGCAGTTTCCGGGGATGAACGAAAAGTTCCATCAGGGCAGAAGTGTCCCCCACGCTCTCACTGGAATTTTCCTGACCCAACTCCCCTACCCTCGAAAGTTCATCCAGCGTGTGCGCGTCGGCCAGACTGAATTCGGCCACCGCCGTGCGCCGCAGCGATTCCAGATGAGCTCCGCAGCCCAGAGCCTTGCCCATATCGTGAGCAACCGACCGCATGTAGGTGCCGGAGGCCACGCGCGCCCGGAAATGGGCCTGTGCGCCCTCAACCGAGACAATTTCAAATTCCTTGATCTCAACCTGCACCGGGGCGAGCACAACATCTTTGTGCTTGCGCGCCAACTTGTAAGCTGGGATGCCCTTGATCTTCTTGGCCGAGAACGGCGGCGGAAGCTGCTCGATGACTCCCCGGAATTTCGCCGCCAGCTTTTCCACATCATCTTTCTGCAGCCTGACCTCCTGGGCCGCGCTCGTAGGCTCGCCTTCGGCGTCGTACGTGTCAGTCGAGAAGCCGAAGCGGATCGTCCCTTCGTAGCTCTTCTCCGACGTGGTGTAAAACTGCGCCAGCCGCGTGAAGCTGCCCACCACCAGCGGAAGGACGCCGGTGGCCATGGGATCGAGCGTCCCCAGATGCCCCACTGCCCGTTCCTTCAGCATGCGTCGTACCCGGTTGACCACGTCGTGCGAGGTCAATCCCGCAGCCTTGTCGATGATTAATACACCGTTCATCAGTCTGATTTGGTAATTTGGTAATCGGGCCATGGAGCCAACGGGCAATTTAATAATTGGGAAATGGAAGCGCTGGCGCACCAGATAATTTTCAATTCCCAATTCCTCAATTGCACAATTACTCAAGCCCTCTCAATCTAGCCTAACCAATCCGACTCCGCCATGTTACCGCTCAAGGACGACCAACCACGATACAGCACCCCCTATGTCAACTGGTTCCTCATTGCCCTCAACATCCTCGTTTATACCTTTCAGTCGACCCTCGATCCCCGCAGCTACGAGTTGTTTGCCCGCCAGTTCGGAGTTGTGCCCTCGCACCTGACTGCCTTTCTGGCTGGCTCGCCCAGATATCCGCTGCCCGCCGTCGTGATTCCCTTCTTCACCTCCATGTTTGTTCACGCCGGCTGGATGCACGTGCTGGGTAACATGTGGTTTCTTTATATCTTCGGCGACAACGTTGAAGATTATCTCGGCCATTTCAAATACATCGTGTTTTACTTGCTCTCTGGATTGTGCGCCATGGCAACCCAGGTTCTGATTTATCCCCACTCGACCCTGCCCACGGTAGGAGCCAGCGGGGCCATCGCGGGCGTATTGGGAGCGTACTTCATCTTGTACCCGCGAGCCCGAGTGTTGACCTGGTTTTTTGTGTTCGTGCTTTATATTCCAGCGTGGATAATGCTCGGATACTGGTTCGTGTTTCAGTTTTTCGCCGGCGCGGCGTCCTTGTCGATGGCCCGTTCCGGGCGCGACGTCGGCGGCGTCGCAGTGTGGGCCCATGTGGGCGGATTCGTGACAGGCATGTTGATGATCAAAATTTTCCCCGAGCGGCTCCGACGCTATCCCTACGCCTATCGCTGATTATGGACGCAAATCGTCGCACAGCCGCCGTCAGGCACGAACGTAGCGCCGGCGTCTCGCCGGCCGTGGCCGGGGCGTCCCGCTCCCGCACTCGCTTCGCAGGAGACCCAGGAGAGTTATGAACAAATCACGCGTGTACTACGAAGGCAGCCAACCGATCCTGCGGGTCGAAAACATGGAGGCCAGCCTTCGCTTCTATGTGGGTGTACTGGGATTTGAGAATGCTTCGTGGGGCAATGACAACTTCACCTCGGTGAACCGCGACCGCGCCGGAATCTATCTGTGCCGCGCCGGCCAGGGGCGCGGCGGCGCCTGGGTCTGGCTGGGCGTCAAGGACGTGGAAATCATCTACGAGGATTTTAAGAAACGCGGCGTGCCCATCCGCATGCCTCCCACGAATTTCCCCTGGGCGCTTGAGATTCAAGTGGAAGATCCCGACGGCAACGTCCTGCGCCTCGGCTCAGAGCCAAGGCCGGAGTAGCATGTTCGCTTAACGCCGAGGAAGATCACATCGGTTGCGCCCAGTCCTCCGGCACGCTTTCGAGGCCCCACACGTTTCCCGGTTCGTCGAGCGCCAGGCCTAACAGCCATAGCTTTTCGAACTCTCCCAGAGAGATGCAGTTCACCACTCGCGCCCCGACCTGCGGCTTCGCGGGCAGTCCAACCAGATGAACTAGTGTGCCCGTCGCGACCGGGCGCGACGAGCGGACCGCACATCCGCAAAGATTTACCACCACGATGTCGCAGCGTTCGGAGAATGCGTCCCGAGGATCAGCATTCATCAGCGATACGGGAATCTCGCAGGGGATGCGAGTGCCTCCGCGCGCCACGGCTCTCTTGGGCTTTAGGTTCAGGTTCCTGGTCCCGGGCTTCGATCTACCATCTTCGCAGATTTCGAGTTTAGCGAATCAGCGCCCGGCTATCTTTTCGGAATTCGTAACAACGTCCTGATCGTCTCTCCGTGCCTGCGAATCCGCGCGCGGCTTGCCGCAATTCGCTTCGCTCGTCTGCTGCGAGCGAACGCCCCCTTCACCGGAGCGGGAGGAGCGGCTGTTGCTTGGCCATCTCAGCGGCGTTTCTCAGCGCTCTCGGCGATTAGGCTCATTATCCGTTACATGCCATTCTCATTTTGGGAATCGCTGCGGTTTTTCCGCAGAAAAATCTTGATCCTGTGGGGCGCAAGATCCATAATGAAGCCTTGCTGGCTTTACATAGTACGCAGCTAACTCCTTGGGGCTCAGGATTTTGCCCCTAAGTTGTTGAAGCAAATAGAGCAAATTAGCATTTTTCCCCCTAACTGATGATTCCAATAGATCGAGGGGAGGGGGGGGAGGGTATGTACCAGTAAGTAAAGCCCTCGCAAAATCCGGAAAAGTTCCCCGTCAACCTGAAACTCCTATCCCCGCTCCTGCCTTCGCTGGCGATATACAACTGCACCAATCCAGCTAGAGCCCTTCGCACTCTCGCTTGCAGGGATCGCCCGATACAAGCCAACCGCTGCCGCTCCTAAGCTAGTAGCAACCAAAATATTCACACCCCTGGGAGTTTTCCATGAACCGTGTATTCACAAGCTTATTTGTATTTTCATTTGGCGCGGCCATGACGGTTTCGTCAGCCGTCGCGCAGCAAGACAAAAATCCCAACCAAACCCAAATGTCCTCGAAAGAATCCGCCGCAACCACCATGACCGATACTCACTTCATCGACAAGGCCGCCGAAGGCGGACTCGCGGAAGTCGAATTCGGCAAGTTGGCAGAACAAAAAGCCGGCGACGAACAAGTCAAAAAGTTCGGCGAACGCATGGTGACCGATCACAGCAAAGTAAACCAGCAGCTAAAAGATGTCGCCCAGCAAGAGCATATCCAGATCCCCGACCATCTCAGCGCAAAAGATCAAGCCACCAAAGATCGCCTGGAGAAGCTGTCGGGCGCGGAGTTTGACCATGCTTATATGCAGGACATGGTGAAAGATCATGAGGCTGATATTGCCGAGTTCGCGCGCGAGAGCCAGTCCGCCAAAGATCCAGCGGTGAAGAACTTCGCCCAGCAGACCTTGCCCGTGCTGCGTCAGCACCTGCGGATAGCGGAAAAGATTGCTCCGGAGCAGAAGACGACCGCGGCCAATACCGGCATGAAGCATAATTCGGCGCAGTAAGGTTCCGCATCTACTGAACTCCCGGCCGGCTGCGGGTTTATACCGCAGCCTTGTCTGTGAGGAAGCGAAGAATCAGCGCGAGCCGAAACGCAGTTGCGAGCCGATGCCATTGCGCGCAGCGGAGGATTTATCGCTGTGCAAGCGCCTTACTAATCGCGGAGACCAGTCCCGAAATCGTGAATTCGTCAGCGGCAATATCGACACCCAGACCGAGTTCTCCGAGAGTCGCCGACGTGACCGGCCCAATCGACGACATGAGAATCCCGTCCAACTTGAGGCGAGACTTCACCGGGCCAAGCAAAGCCACGAAGTTCTTCACCGTGGAAGAACTCGTGAAGGTGATGACGTGCGGCCGGGTTTTCGGATTTCTTAAAGCCGCCCGCAATCGGCTGCGCGACGATTTCGGTACGACGGTTTCGTAAGCTTCGACGACATCGACGTGGGCTCCGGTCTTGCGCAGTTCGCGGGGAATCACGTCGCGCGCGACCTTGGCTCGGACCAGCAGAACTCGCTGGCCCTTTACTTTCCCTTTCAGGCTGCGGACCACGGATTCGGCGACGTATTCTTTGGGGACCACGTCCACCTTCATCCCGCGCTGTTCGATCGCTTTTTTCGTGGCAGGCCCTATGGCAGCGATGCGGAGACGACCCGCAGCCGCTAAAGCCGCATTCTTCTCGGCTTTTACGGCATGGCTGAAGTCGTGCCCTTTCCGGCTTCCTGCGGGTTCGATGTTCAGTCTCTCCAGGCGATCCCACATGGCCTCGACGCCATTAACGCTGGTCAGGATCAGCCAGTCATAGCTGGCAAGATTCTTCAGCGCGGAGTCGAGCGGCCGGAACGAGCGCGGCTTGCGAATTTCGATGAAGGGAATTTCGAGCACCTGCGCCCCCAGGCTGCGCAGTTCCGACGAGAGACTTCCGGCCTGGTGGCACGCGCGGCCGACGAGCACCCGAAGGCCGCGAAGGGGTTCGTCGAGCGCCCGAGAGTTGTTCGTTATGGCGGAAGTCTGCGCCGCGTCGCTCAATCGCGCTCCCTCTTGAGGCCAAGGCCTTGCTCGCGCATCAGCGCGGCTGTGCCGGAAATCGCGGTGTCGGACGCCGCCCGCAGCGTCTCGATGACTTTTTCCTGCTCGTCTCTGGTGCGGTTCTGGCTAAGTTTAAATTTCGCTTCGATTTTGGCGACCGCGATTTCGAAGCCGACGATGTGGCTCAGCATGCGCTCGCGATAGGTTGGGCTCAGGCTCGCCCACTGCTGGGCGTAAGCGGGTTCGAACATAGGCATGAGTTCGTGGAGCACGCCCAGCAGTTCATCGGGCGCGGCCAAGATGCGCGCGTTGCCGTAAGCGTGAACCGCGCCGTAATTCCAGGTGGGAACAGCTTCGCGGGTGTTGTAGTTCGCCGGCGAGATGTAGGAATGCGGGCCGTGGAATATCGTCATGCACTGCGGTTGCTGTTCGAGATAGCGCCAGTGCGGGTTGGCCTTGGCCACGTGCCCACGCAGGACGAGGTGGTCTGCGTTCTGGCGGATGACCAGCGGAAGATGTGTGGCGAACGGTCCATCGTCGGTGGAGGAAACAAGGATGGTGAATGGATTGGCGCGCATGAACGCCAGGGCATCGGCGTGATCACGGACGCGAAAGTGTTCGGGGATGTACACGAATTGTTCTTCGTCCCTCCGGCGAATTCAACGCGGCTTACGGCAGGCTTTCCACCTGCGAGCTTCGCGGCTGCTCCTGGACAGCTTCCTTCTTGCGCACGTACAACAGCTTCTCCACCTCGGCAATTGCAGTTCCCTGCTCATCTCTGACTTCCACGGTAAAGACGCGCTCGTATTTAGGCAACGTCTTTAGCTTCTCACGAATGTCGTCGAGTTGGGCGTCGGTGAGTCGGAATTCGGCGCGCACCGTGCCTTTCCCGGGCTTGCGGTAGCGGATGCTCCCGGCTTTGTCCCACACGATATAGTCGCGGCCAAGGTTCGCCATCAGCATGAGCATATAGAAAGGGTCGGTCATGGCAAACAGCGATCCGCCGAAATGGGTGCCGACGTAGTTGGCGTTCCACCAGCGCAGCTTCATCTCGACGTCGATAGCTTTCATGTCGGGAGAGATGTGCATGACGCAAATGCCAGCCCCTAGGAATGGCGGCCAGAAATTGACGCCCCGGCGCAGGGCGTGGGCTTGAGAGCCGCCGAGAAGCTTGAGGAGGACGTTGTGGATCATGCGAGCAAGGCATCAACGCCTAAAGGCGAAATCATAAACGAGATTCTTGCGGCGCGCCCGGAGTCGTGCCTGATACTTTGCGGTCGAATTCCTCGATCGGGGCGCAATCGTTCTATGGTTGCGGCGGGACAGCCAAGCCGCGGCCGTAGACGGCTTCGAGGATTTGATCGCCTCCGCGGGCGAGAAGAACGGCGCCGGCTTCGTTGCCGAGTTTCTCGGGGTCGGTTCCGTCGCGCGAATCGCGAAGAACTTTCGAGCCGTCGGGATCGGCGACGATGGATTCCAGATGCAGCTTGTCACCCTTGGTCTCGGCGAAGGCGCCGATGGGGACCTGGCAACCTCCGCCAAGGCTGTTGAGCAGGGCGCGCTCGCAGGTAGTCGCGGCCCGGGCGTCGGCGTCGTTGAGAAAGGCCAGCAAGTCGCGGGTTTTCGCGTCGCCTTCGCGGATTTCAATGCCGAGCGCTCCCTGTCCAGCGGCGGGGCACATGATTTCAGCAGGAATGATCTGACGGATCAATTCGGTCTTGCTGAGGCGCTTCAGGCCGGCCGAGGCGAGAATGATGGCGTCGTAGTCCCCTTGCTCGAGCTTGCGCAGGCGAGTATCGACATTGCCCCGCAAGGGATGAATGTCGAGGTCGGGGCGGATAGCTTTGAGTTGCGCCTGGCGGCGCAGGCTGGAGGTGCCAACGCGCGCGCCCTGAGGCAGGTCCTCAATAGTCGAAAAGCTGCGCGAGCAGAAGGCATCGCGCGGGTCTTGGCGCTCGGTGATGGCGGCGATTTCGAATCCTTTGGGAAGTTCGGTCGGAAGATCCTTCAGCGAGTGCACGGCTAAGTCGACGCGTCCAGCGGCCAGGGCTTCTTCGATCTCCTTGGTGAACACTCCTTTTCCAAATCCGCCCTTGGTGCCGACCATGGCTAGAGGAACGTCGGTGATTTTGTCGCCGGTGGTATGGATGATCTCGATTTCGATCTCGTGTCCGCGGGCGCGCAGCAGGGCGGAAATGTGATTGGCCTGCCAGAGGGCAAGCTGCGAGCCGCGGGAGCCGATACGGAGGTGAGCGGGTTTGCCGTTGGTCGAGGTCATTTGCGAGATGTTCCGCGGGCAGATGATGCTTGCGACAGGGATTTTCTTTCGCCCCTACGGGGCTCGGACTCCGCCGTATAGTCACCCCCCGGCTTACGCCACGGGCTGCATTCTGTCGCCGCATCGCGGTTAGGGCTGGGCTCGCACTCCGTTTCGTGGTCGTCGAAGAAACGAACAATGATGCGGAAATTCCCGGCATCGCCGCCGGTCGGGCTGAGATAGTAGGGATCCTTCGACTGCGTCTGACGATTCGCTGCGCTCATCTCCAGACTCCGCTCAGGATGACAGGGACGTGGGACGGCACACGGCGGTATGCCCTGATTTCGGCGGATGTGATTCATCGGCGCACTCCAACTTCGTCTTTCTTCGCGACTGGTTGTGCGTCCGCGTCGCCCTTTCCTTTCACCTGCAGGTTGAACAGGCGGCGGACCACGTCGACCACCGTCGTGGCTTCGGATTCTTTGGCGGCGCTCTTCAGGGTGGTGATCGGGGTGTGCATCACTTTGTTGATGATGCCGCGAGTCAGGGCTTCGATGGCGATTTCCTGTTCCGGCGTGAGCTGGCCCATGCGGCCGCGGACGCGGTCAATTTCCGCCTGGCGGATGGTCTCCAAATGATCCTGCAGGCTCACGATTGTGGGCACGACGTCGAGCGTGCTGACCCGAGCTTCAAACTTCTCCACTTCGCTGGTGATGATGGCTTCGGCGCGTTCGGCTTCTTTGCGGCGATCGGCGACGTGGCTCGAGACGGCCTGCTGCAGGTCGTCAATGTCGTAGGCGAAGATGCCATCGAGCTTGGCCATCTCGGGCGAAACATCGCGCGGGACGGCAATGTCGATGAAGAACATCGGGCGATTCTTGCGGCGGGCGAGGAACTGCTCACCGTGCTCGCGGCGAAAGATGGCGTGGGGCGCACCGGTCGAGGTAATGACAATGTCGGCGCGATCGCAGGTGGAGTAAAGATCTTCGAACTTGATGGCCTGTCCGTCGAATTTTTGGGCGAGGCCGATGGCGCGCTCGTAGGTGCGGTTGGCGACGAAGATGGAGGCGCAGCCGTGGGCCATGAGGTGGCGGGCGGCGAGTTCGCTCATCTTGCCCGCGCCCACGATGAACACGTTCTTGCCTTGCAGGGTGCCAAAAATCTTTTTGGCGAGCTCGACCGCGACCGAGGCGATCGAAACCGAAGAGGATCCGACGGCGGTTTCGCTGCGCACACGCTTGGCCACGGCGAAAGCGCGGCTGAAAAGCTGGTCCAGCTGCCCGCGAACCGCGCCGACGGCGCGGGCGGTGGCGTAGGCTTCTTTGACCTGGCCCAGAATCTGGGCTTCCCCGACGACCATGGAGTCAAGGCTTGAGGCTACGCGGAACAGATGCCGCACGGCGTCTTTCTCGCGAAATTCATACAGATGGGGATCGAGTTCGTCTGGCTCCAGATGAAAGTGGTGGTGCAGGAAGCCGCGCAGGTCGGCGTGGCCGTTGACCGTGTGGGTGACGATTTCGACGCGGTTGCAGGTCGAAATCACCATGCCCTCTTCGATTCCGGGATAGGCGGTGAGATCGCGGCAGACATCGGGCAGGCGCGCCTCGGGGATGGCGAGGCGCTCGCGGACCTCGATGGGAGCGCTCTTGTGATTCACGCCAATGAGCTGGAATCTCATGAGGCAGCGAACCTGTGGATCGCGGAGAAATAGTTGGCGGCCCAGGCGGCGAGCGCGGCCACGAAGGCGAAAGTGGCGAGGAAGGCGGCGCGGCGTCCGCGCCATCCCGAGTTCCAGCGGGTGAAGACCATCAGCATGTAGACGGCCCACATCAGCAGCGAAAGCAGAATCTTGGGATCGAGGAAATCGACGTGGCCGTAGGTCGTGACCGCCACGATCGAGCCGGTGATCAGGCCCAGGGTCATGAACGGGAAACCCAGAAGGAGCGAGCGGTAACCGATCTGGTCGATGACTTCGAGCGCGGGAAGGAAGGAGATCAGGCTGGTCGGCTTCTTGGATTTCAGGCGGCGCTCCTGCAGAAGGTAGAGCAGGCTAGCGCCGAAGCTGAGGACTAATGCAGCATAGCCAGTGAAAATTAAAATGATGTGGGCGATCAGCCATCCCTTGTGTGAGACAAATTGCGTCAGCAGGACGGGTTGCTCGTCGACGGCCGCGACAAAGGTGAGAAAAAAGACCACAGGGAAGACAACCACTCCCGGCGACGTGGTCTTGTAAATGGTATAAATCACCATAAAAAAGGCCATCGAGAGAAACGCCAGCAGCGACTCCCCATTATGCACTGAGGCCCAGAGGACCTTGTCGGAGAGGAAGAGCTCGGTCAGAGAAACAAAGTGGAAGACCATCCCGAGGCTGGCAGCGTGCAGAGCGATGCGGCTGAACAGTTCGCTGGTGCGGGTCAACGCCACAAAGGCATAGACAAGTCCGATAAAGTAGCACGCCAGTGCGAAACGCAACCAAAGCAATGACATAGACAGTACTCGGTTCTCAGTACTCAGTACTCAGATCTTCCTGTAAACCTCGCATCAACAGTGACTGAGAATAAGTCTGGAATTCCAATGAGTTTACCCCAAGTTGCGCACCGGAGGCTTGTACCTCTGGTGCTACAGTGCGATTCTCGACGGTTCTGGGGCTAAGGCAAACAAAGCCCATCACTTAAGTGTGTGATTAGGATCACAGCGCGGGGGTTCCCGGCAGCAATGGCTGGACTGGGGCAGTCCCTCACGGGACTTAGTTACTGGGCGGCTTGGGGGATGAACCGTGGGGATTTTCCATGCCGGGAGGAACAGCGCCGGCGCCATGGCTGCCGCTCATCGATCCCATGTCGCCGGGGGCGAAGCAGGTCACGCGCCCGCTGGAGGCGACCCGCAGCTGCGAGGGGCAATCGCCTGCGGTCACCGTGGCCGACGGATCCGTGCCTTGCGACTGCACCGTGAAGAGTTTGCCGTCAGAGTTGCCCGCCACTCCGACAGTCATTCCAGGCATGTCATAGGCAACGTAAAAGGGATGCTTGCTTTGATTCGACTGGAGCGCGCAATCGCTGGCGGCTTTCGACTGCTCGGGGCTGGCATGGACGTCGAGGCGTCCGCAGTCGGTGGCGGAGGCGCCGGAGTACTGCTGGAGCTTTTGCTGGACCGCATCGGCGGGGCTGGCGGGGGAAGAGGCCGCAGGAGCGGGGGGTTTGTTGCAGGCCGCCAGACAGAAGAGTGCGACAGCCGGAAGCAAAGGGGAATGTTTCATATGAAGGTGATTGTAAATCGTTCTGGCATGACTTTCAGAGATTCGGCGAAAACGCCCAGGTCTCGCAAAATCAGCGAGACGTGGGGCACCCCGGAATGCGCGGAACTTCGAATCGCGCTCGTGTGCGCTCGCGCTCCCGCAGAATGACAGTTCGCAAGCGACCGGCTTTTCGCCCGTGCAATCGCTTGGCACACGCGAGATCCCTCGGCCCGCTCGTGAAGGCACGGGCTGTGGGGATAACGCCACTCGGAAGTCACTTCGCGCCCTCAGAATAATAATTGGCAAAACGTCGAGAGTTATTTTGGCGCAGCGGAAATGTGCGTCTGCTTGCCGGTAAGTTGGCGGATCAGGTCGACTTCGGCCTGGCGGTACGGAGTTCCATCCGAGCGCAGAACTTCGTGGAACCAGACGGGCGGATCGTGCTTGATGTAGGGATGATTCCAGGAATCCCAGGGCAAATTGGTCTGCGTCTTGCCCACCACAAATCCCCAGTTGATGGCGCCCACGCCCTCCTGTTTGGCGAGGGGCAGGATAGTGTCAAAGGTGCTGCCCATCGAGCGGGCCATGTATTCGGTGCAGATGATGGGGCGGTGAAAGCGCCGCAGCCAGGCGACTTCTCTCTGGAATGACTCCGGCCAGCTGTAGTTGTGGAAGGTGATGATATCGGATTCATCGAGCTGGATGCGCTCGAGTTCTTCCTGCGCGTTTTCGTCCCTGGAGGTATCGATTTCATAAACGCCGCTGGTCAGGGGCTGGGTAGGATTTGCTTCCCGTGCCCACGCGAAGACCTGCGGCAAGAGCGCAACCACGCGGGCAACTTTGTCGTTGTTGTTCAGCTCGGTCTTCGGGTAATTGTCGGTTTGATCGGAGCCGGGCTCGTTCCAGACGTCCCAGCCGAGGATGCGGTCGTCGTTGGCGAAGGCTCCGACCACTCCCTGCACGTAGGCTTTGAGGCGCGGAACCTGCGCGGGATCGGCAAGTGCTTTGGCGCCGGGACTCTGCACCCAACCGGAGTTGTGGATGCCGGGAACGGGAGGATGCTGCAGACCAAGATGCGGCGCGGGATCCCAGCAGGAATCGAACAACACGAACAGCGGGCGGATGTGATGGCGGGCGGCGATGGTGAGAAACTGGTCGATACGCTGGCGGAAACCCGGGGCGTCCTGCTGCCAGAGCAGATCGTGGAGAAAGACGCGCATGGTATTCATGCCGAGGCCTTCGGCCCAGCCCAGCTCCTTGTCGATCTCGGCGGGATCGAAGGTGGCCTGCTGCCACATCTCCAGTTGGTTGATGGCGTCTTTGGGAATGTAGTTGCTGCCCACCAGCCACGGTTGCTGGGCATACCAGTCATTGGCTTTTTGCTCGGACCAGCGTGCGGATTGAGAGAATGCAGCGAGAGAAAAGCTCAACAAGGAAAGCGACGCTAACAACTGAAAACGAAATTTCACGATCAGGCTCCGGTTTGAAAAGTGCAAAACAGATTGCAGACCGTTTCAGCTATCGGCAGGTGAGGGCGAGACGCCCTCACGACAGCCGGCAGGATGCCGGCGCCACGGAATGGAGTATAGCGCGGCAGACTTCATTCGACGCCGAGACTGGTGAGCGCTTCTTCCAGCAAAACGGCATCGATGCTCAGGCGGCGGCCACTGGCTTTCACGTCTTCGAGTTCGTCAAAGGCGCGAAACAAACGCAGCTTGACGGCGGCATATTGTTCGGCGTCATTCAACGCGCGGTGGTGCGTCTGGCTCCAAGCCGCAAGCGGGCTCTGGGGCAGAAAAATACTGACCGAGTAGGTGAGCTTGCGGTCGGAGGTCACATCGAAGATGAATTCGGTGGCGGGAGCTTCGGGGTCATCCGGAAGCGCGGGCCGCTTGCCCACGAAATAGTACTGATACACGTAGCCCTGGGCGCTGGTATAGGTCTTGAGGCGGCGAACGGTCATGGGTCCATTATCGACGTTGCGGAGTGAGGGCGCGAGTGCGGGTTTAGCGAAGTGTATATTCCGTCCACGCGAGATGCCTCCGCGGACTGAACTGCGCCGTGGTTCGGGAAGACGCCCCGGGGAGATCGTCACCAAGCTGCACTACTGCCTTCGTTGCGGAAAACCAATTAAGCTTCTGCCGCGATTCTGCCGATATCTCCTCTCAGGAAAGCACGGCATGCATCTTGAATGGTATTGGATTCCGCTTCTGGCGCTCATCCTGTTGGTGCTATACCAGCAGTTCCGGATTTACCAGATCCACAGAGACAGCCAGAAACGAGAAGAGCTGTTCCAGATCGTGACCGAAAACGCCGCGGACATGATCGCATTGGTGGACGTGAAGGGGCGGCGCCTTTATAACAGCCCGGCCTACGAGCGCATCCTGGGCTACAAGCCGACCGAGTTGGGCGAGACCTCGTCGTTTGAGCAGATCCATCCGGACGATCGCTTCCGGGTGCTGGAAGCCGCGCGGACGGCGCGGGAGAGCGGTGTGGGGCAGAGGCTGGAGTACCGCATCCGGCACAAAGATGGCCGCTGGCGGGTGCTGGAATCAGTGGCGAGCACGATTCGCGATGCGCAGGGCCAGGTGGCAAAACTGGTGATCGTGAATCGCGACGTCACCGAGCGCAAGAACGCCGAAAAACAACTCGAACACAATTTATTTCACGATCCGTTGACCGGATTGCCCAACCGGCGGCTGTTCCTGGACCGGCTGGAGAGCGCGTTTCTTACGTCGCGCAGGGATTCCGGGCGTTCGTATGCGCTGCTCCTGGCGAACGTCGATCATTTCAAGGCGTTCAACGAGGCCGTGGCGGGAGACCAGTTGCTGATCGAGATCGCGCAGCGGCTCGCGGCGCACCTTCGGCGCAATGACACGGTGGCGCGCGGCGATAATGGGGGCTCGGCTGCTCACGCGACGGTATTCCGCCTAGGCAGCGATGAGTTCACCATTCTTCTGGATGCGGTTGCCGATCCCAGCGACGCCATGCGCGTGGGCAGAAGAATCCAGGCGGTAGTAGCCGAGCCCTTCCTGATCGATGGGCGGGAGATGCGGGTCTCGTTGAGCATCGGAATTGCCCTGAGCGCGGCTGCGCACGAGCGTCCCGAGGACGTTTTGAAAGATGCGGACGTGGCCATGCGGCGGGCGAAGGCGCTGGGAGGATCGCGCTCGGAGGTTTTTGACGAGGCCATGCACGCGCGGGCGATGGGGCGCTTGCGGCTGGAGTCCGATCTGCGCGCCGCGCTGGCGCAGCGGCAGTTCCGGGTGTACTACCAACCGGTTGTGCAACTCGAGACCCGCCGCCTGGTAGGATTCGAAGCTCTGCTGCGCTGGCAGCACCCCACACAGGGGCTGATCTCTCCTTACCGCTTCATCGATGCGGCCGAAGATAGCGGGATACTGGTCTCGATCGGGCACTGGCTGATCCTGCAGGCGTGTCAGCAGCTACGCGAATGGGCGACGAACGATTATTCCGCGGAGCCGGTAAGGATCACGGTGAATATCTCGGCGCGGCAATTTGCCGATGCTCGCCTGCTGACCGATCTGCAGGCGGCACTGCAGGAGACCGGCATCGATCCGGCGCGGCTGCAACTGGAGATGACCGAGAACGTGGCTGCGGCCGATCCCAAGCTGACGGTCACGGTGCTGGCTCATCTCAAGCACATGGGAATTGGCGTGATTCTTGACGATTTCGGCGCGGGGTCGACCTCACTGCGCGGCTTGCGGAAATTTCCCGTGGATGCGCTGAAGATTGACCTGTCGCTGGTTCGCGAGATGCAGACCGACTGCGCGAGCGCCGACATTATCGAGCTGATCATCACGCTGGCGCACAAGATGAATCTCCAGGTGATCGCGGAGGGAATCGAGAATATCCGGCAAGCGGAGCGCTTGCTGAAGTTGGGATGCGAGTATGGGCAGGGGTACTACTTCTCGCAGCCTTTGGATGCGGCAGGGGCGCAGACGTTCTTGCGCCAGCAGGCACGGGCGCGCAGGAATAGAAGCTATCCGCCATCCGCTGTCAGCTCTCAGACAAAAGCAGATTCCTCCCCTTCACTTCGCGCGGGGTCGGAATGACAGCGCTGTATGCCGTGATTGGGCAGGGTTCGCTATCTTGTGCCATTGCCCGGCGAAACCACGCGGCCATATTCGGTGGCGCGGCTGAGACGATCGAACATGCGCCAGGTTTCGAGCGAGACCTTGCTGATCGCTTCTTCTCCCGCACGCTCGTTGCGCAGGAACGCCGTCATCACGCAGATCACGTAGGGACGGCCCTCGACAAAAACAATGCCTGAGTCGTTGCGGACGGCTTCCAGTTCGCCCGGTTTATTGGCGACTTTGAGGTCCGGAGGCAGGTCGCGGGGCAGGAACGACTCTTTGTTGGTGCTCAGCATCTTGAAAAAATCGGCGGTGGATTCTTTGTCGAGCACTTTGCCCCGATAGATGGCGTCGAGCAGCGTCATCATTTCGCGCGGGGTCGAAATGTTCTCCCGGCCTTGCTGGGCCGCCTCGAGGTCCATCATCTTGCGGCGCAGGCGAGTGTGAGTCAGGCCAAGCGAATCGAGCATGGCGTTAACGTTCGACATGCCGACGCGGTCGATTAGAACGTTGGTGGCGGAGTTATCGCTGACCGCAACCATCATGGTAGCCAGATCGCGCAGGGTCACGCGGGTGACCCCCGGCGTCAATCCGTTCATGATGTCGCTATCGGGAACCAGGTCGGAGGATCGCACGGTGTAAAGATCGGTGAGCTTGAGCTTGTCTTGCTCGGCCTGCAGATAAAGATCGGCAAGAACGGTAGTCTTGATGGAGCTCGCCTGAGCAAAAACTTCGTCTTCGTGCAGGAAATAGTGATCCCCGGTGGTGAGGTCTTCGATGGCAACTCCCATCACGCCGTCGAGGTGCTGGTCGACATCCTGAATGCTGGCTTCGAGTTTCTGCCACAGAACCTTCTGCTTGCCGGCTGATGGGGGCGCGGTTTGGGCAGCACAAGTGGCCAGCAACAGCACGCAACAGAGCCATTGTTTCACGGGAAGAGGTCTCCTCAACCGCAGAAATTGTAGCAACACGTTTGAAGTGAATGAGGAAGATCGCAGGACTGTGGCTCGCCTAGTCGATAATTTCTCCAAACACCAAGACATATCCGTTGGGATCGCGGACTTCAAACTCGGAGTCGCCATACGGACGCTTGGTCAGTTCACTCGAGACCGCAATCTTCGCGCGTACTGAGTCGTACAGCTCACGCAGACCACGCACGCGAACGTAGGCATCCCACACTCCGCCCGCACGAGTAATCTCGGGCTTGCGATATCCCTCCTGACGCAGCAGCATGATCTCGGTTCCATCGCGGCACAGGCTGCCATAGACATATGGCGGAGTCTTCGGGAACAGGTAGGTATCGAAACCGAGATTGCTGCGATACCAGTCCGCGGCCGCTCCCACATCGGGGACGAGGAACGTCGGCGCAATCCTGTTACACAGAGGGGCAGCAACATCTGGGTGGTCGGTGGCGCAGGCAACCGAACCGCGATTGGTGAGAGGATCCGACTCAGCCATCGATTCCCACCTCCCGCAACTGCCTTACGGCGGTTTCGGAACTTACCGGGGAATAATACACCTCTTTGAAGGTGTACGACTTGGCCTTCGAGCCTACGACGGGAAGAATCTCGATGTGCCAGTGGTAGTCGTCATCGATGGTCTTCCAGTAGCCAAGATTCTTCAGCGGGTGCAGGCTGCTGGGTGAACTGTGCAGCACGAGGTGGAAATCTTCGGTCACCGTGCGAATCCGCTGCAGGGTGCGGCGCAGCAGGGCGGCAAGATTGGTGCGCAGGCCGGGCTTATTCAATCCGGTGCGCTCGAAAGCGGCGTCGTGATTGCGTGGCAGAATCCAGGTTTCATAGGGGACGCGGGGGGCGTAGGGACAAAGCGCGAGATAATCGCCGCGGGCCTCGACCACGCGCTGCGCCTCGCGTTCCTCCTGCTGGATAATGTCGCAAAAAACACAGCGCTCTTTGCTGGCGAAGTATTCGCGTCCGGCGCGGAGCTCATACAGAACGCGGCGTGGGACGAACATAGTCGCTGTCAGTTGCGAGGTGGGATGGCTGAATTCCTGACCGGCATTTTTCCCGTAATCCTTGAAGAGGCTGACGTACTTGATGCGGGCGTCGCGCTTGAGGTCGAGAATGCGTTCGGCGGCGAGCCGCAGGAATTGCCCGATTTCATCGTCACTCGCGTTCCACAGATGGCGGTTGTGATTGCAATTTTCGACGAGCACTTCGTGCGCTCCGACCGAGTGCATGCGGTCGTAGAGACCCTCGCCCCGGCGTCCCGGCTCGCCTTCAATGTGGTAAAGAGGATTGGGATGGACGACCGACTGCGCCAACCAGGATGCACCACTGTTGGGCGATTTGGCGACGACCTGCAGAGGCGACGCGGAATCGGGGCAAAAGCGGCAGGGCGCATCGAGACGCGCAGCGCCGTCGCCGGTATCGTCACCAGTCATCACCCAGGAGCGCGTGATCGGGTCTTTGCGCAGTTCCATAGAACAAGTAAGGAGAACACCGCGCAAGAGCGGAGTCAACCGCCATTCCTGCGGAATTTTCCCGCCGAACCATTCGAAATGCCGCAGAATGGGTGCGCAGCCCTTTGTTATAATCCGCCGAAGCCCGCTTAGATGACCGAGCCGTCCACTCCGCTAATGCGGCAATATGCCGCGGTCAAGAAAGAACATCCCACCGCACTTTTGTTCTTCCGCCTGGGAGACTTTTACGAGCTCTTCTTCGACGACGCGGTGGTGGCTTCCAAAGAGCTGCAGATCACGCTCACCTCACGAAACAAGGAGAAAGGAATCGCCGTGCCCATGTGCGGCGTCCCCTATCACGCGGCCGAAGGCTATATCGGAAAGCTGATCCGCAAGGGATTCAAGGTGGCGATTTGCGAGCAGATGGAAGATCCGCGACTGGCGAAAAAGCTGGTGCGGCGGGAAGTGACGCGCGTGGTTACGCCGGGGACGGCGGCGGATTCGTCGCTGGGCTCGGAAGAAAATAATTTTCTGGCGGCGCTGGCACAGGTGGGAGATCGCGTGGGATTTGCCGCTCTGGATTTGTCCACGGGAGAGTTTCGCGCGACCGAGTTTGCGGGCGAGGGCGCGCTGCGCCGCGTGCAGGAAGAATTGGAGCAGTTGCGGCCGAAGGAGTTGCTGTATGGGTCCGCGGCCCCGCTGTTTGAGCTGGCCGAATCGAAGCAGGCGAGCCTGGCTCGGGCGGATCCTTCGGCTTCGCTCAAAGCAGGCAGCGGAGGGCGGCCGTCGCTGCATGTTTCTTCTCCGCAACCGAGGGCAGCGGGAGCAAGCTGCACTGAGACACCGCTCGACGATTGGATTTTTTCGCCCGATCATGCCCTGCCCTTGCTGGAAAACCATTTCGGCGTGCTTTCGCTGGAGGGATTCGGACTGGCTGGGCGGATTGCGGCAGCCTCGGCCGCGGGAGCCATTCTGTATTACGTGCGCTCGACGCAGCGCGGGTCGCTCGATCACGTGGACCGCATCGGGTGGTACGAGCGGCAGAACTGCCTGGTGCTGGATGCGGTCACGGTGCGCAATCTGGAACTGATCGAGCCTCTGTTCGCGGGAACCGACGCGGGAGTGACCTTATTCCGTTCCATCGATGCGGCGATTACACCCATGGGCAAGCGGTTGCTGCGGGCGTGGTTGCTGCGGCCGTCGCTGGAACTGGCAGAGATTGAAGGGCGGCTGGACGCGGTAGAGTCGGGCGTAAAGGACCTGATGGCGCGCGAGGAGTTGCGACGGGCGCTGGACGGCATGTTCGATCTGGAGCGACTGCTGAGCCGGGTCACGCTGGAGACGGCCAATCCGCGGGATGTGCTGGCGCTGGCGGCATCACTCGCAAAGATTCCAGCGGTCAAGGCCGCCGTGGGACGGCTGGGGGCAGCGCGATTGCAGACGCTGCACACAGCGCTGGATGAACTGGGCGATTTGCGCGGGCGCATCGAGGCGACGGTGGTGCCGGAGCCTCCACTGAGCTTTGCCGATGGCGGCGTGATTGCGCAGGGTGTCGATCGCGATCTGGACGAACTGCGGGAACTCTCGCGCAATAGCAAGCTAGTGCTGGCGCAGATCGAACAGCGCGAGCGCGGACGCACCGGCATTGCGTCGCTGAAGGTGAAATTCAATTCCATCTTCGGCTATTACATCGAGGTTTCGAAATCGAACCTGCATCTCGTTCCGCAGGATTACGAACGCAAGCAGACACTGGTTGGGGCGGAGCGCTTCACCACTCCCGAACTGAAGGAATACGAAGCGAAAATTCTCGACGCCCAGGAAAAGATCGTCGAGATCGAGCGGCGGCTTTTTACCGAGCTGCGCGCCGCGATTGCCGGCGAGGCCAAGCGTATCCGGCAGACCGCGCTGGCGCTGGCCGAGGTGGACGTGCTGGCATCGCTGGCGCACATCGCGGCGCTGCGCAATTACTGCCGGCCAGAGTTCGTGGAAGCTGCGGGAGAAGTTGAAATCATGGAGGGCCGGCACCCGGTCATTGAGCAGCAGGAAATGGGTGGAGGCAACGAGCGCTTTGTGCCGAACGATCTTTATCTGAATGGCACGACGCACAACATTCTTCTTCTGACCGGCCCGAATATGGGCGGCAAATCGACCTATCTGCGGCAGACGGCGTTGATCGTGATCCTGGCGCAGATGGGATCGTTTGTGCCCGCGCGCTCGGCCAAGCTGAGCATCGTCGACCGCGTATTCACGCGCATTGGCGCCAGCGATAACCTGGCGCGTGGACGCTCGACCTTCATGGTCGAGATGACGGAGACGGCGGCGATCCTGCATACGGCGACAGCGCGCTCGCTGATCTTGCTCGATGAAGTCGGGCGCGGCACGGCGACCTACGATGGCCTGGCGATTGCGTGGGCCGCGGTGGAATATCTGCATGCGCGGGTGCGGGCGAAAACTCTTTTCGCCACGCATTATTTCGAGCTGACCGAACTCGCCGAACAGTTGGAGGGCGTCAAGAATTTCCACGTGTCAGTGAAGGAGACGGGAGGCGGGATCATATTTTTGCGGAAAGTGGAGCCGGGCGCGGCGGATCGGAGCTATGGGATTGAAGTCGCAAAGCTGGCCGGATTGCCGAATGAAGTGGTCACGCGGGCGCGCGAGGTGCTGGCCGAGCATGAATTTGCCGAGCAGCAGGCGACCGCGCATCTGTCGCCGGGAGCGACTCCGCCGCCGGCGCAGTTGACCATTTTTACTCCGATCTCGCAGCCGGTGCTGGACAAGCTGCGGGATGTGGATTTGAACCGGCTCACGCCGCTGGAAGCGCTGAACTTGCTGGCCGAGTTGAAAAAAGAAATTTGACCACAGAGGACACAAAGGCACGGAGGAAGTTCTGGCGCACGATACCGGACAACTTTTGATCATCGGGTTTGAAGGCGTAGAGATGAATTCCCGTCTTGCTTCCCTGCTGACGCGGGTGCAGCCGGCCGGCGTGATTTTGTTTGCCCGCAACATTAAGAGCCCGGAGCAGACCTGGCGTCTGCTGCGGGAGTGCCAGAAATGCGTGGCCACGACACTGTTGACCTGCGTCGATCTGGAGGGCGGAACGGTGGACCGTTTTCGCGATGCACTGGGCCCGTCTCCGGCGGCGGCGGATGTTTTCGCATGCGACGATCCCAAGCTGTTTCGCAAGCACGGGCAGATGATCGGCGAGAACTGCCGCGCTCTGGGCTTCAACGTGGACTTCGCTCCGGTGCTCGATCTGGCATTTGACAGATCGCGTCAGGTCATGGGGACGCGCACGGTGTCGTCGAACCCGCAAGAAACGATTCTCTACGCGCGAGAATTTCTGGCCGGACTCTCCTCCGCGAAGGTGATGGGATGCGGCAAGCACTTTCCCGGACTGGGTGAAGGCAAGCTCGACAGCCATCACGAGTTGCCGGTGATTGACAAGGAGTTGAAGAAACTCTGGGCTGAAGATTTGGCGCCTTATCGCACGCTGCGGCGGCAACTGCCGTTTGTGATGGTTGCGCACGCCGCGTATCCGCGGGTTACGAAAAGCAAAATCCCGGCTTCGCTCTCGAAAGTATGGATCAGCGACATTCTGCGCAAGCGCATCGGCTATCGAGGCCTCATCGTTTCGGACGATCTGGAGATGGGCGGGGTGCTGGCGGCGGCTCCGGTGGGAAAGGCCGCGATCGAATTCGTTCGCGCGGGCGGCGATCTGTGCCTGGTCTGCCATCGGGAAGAGAACGTGCTACAGGCTTACGAGGCGCTGATTCGAGCCAGCGAAAGCGACCAGCGGTTTGCCCGGCGCGTGGCCGAATCTGCGAGACGGGTAGCGGCGTTCAAGAAAAAATGGGGAAAGCTTCTGCGCCCAGCCAAGGCTCCGTCCAAAGCAATGATCGAGAGGCTATCGCGCAGCCTGTGGGAATTTGGCGAGCAAGTGCGTTTGGGACCGCTGAGCCGGCGAGAAGATCGGCGGCGGCGCGCATGAGCAAAGATGCGATGATCGTGGCTGGCGTGATGAGCGGGACTTCGGCCGATGGGATCAATGTGGCGCTGGTGCGGATCGAAGAGAGCGTCGGCAGTCGCGGGCCGAAGCGCGCCCGCGACAAGATCACGCTGCTGGGGAACTCCGAGTATCCGTACCCGGCGAAAGTTCGGGCGGCGATTTTGGCGGCGATGAACGCTTCCCGCGCCAGTGTCGCCGATCTGGCACGGCTTAACTTTCTCCTGGGTGAACTCTACGCCGATGCCGTCGTGGCCGCGGCCCGGCGCTTTCGCGTGAAGGTAGATTTGATCGGATGCCACGGCCAGACGCTTTATCACCAGGGAACCGCGAAGCCGTTTCTGGGCAAACGAATAAGCACCACCTGGCAAACGGGAGAGGCTGCGGTGATTGCGGCGCGCGTGGGAGCGCCGGTGGTGTACGATTTCCGCCCCGCGGACATGACTGCCGGAGGCAAAGGCGCGCCGCTCGTTCCGTTCCTCGACTATTTGTGGTTTCGCGATGAACGCACGGGGCGGATCGTGCAGAACATTGGCGGCATCGCTAACCTCACCGCGATTCGCGCGGGCGCGAAGACTGACGATGTGCTTGCCTTCGACACCGGTCCCGGCAACATGGTGGTGGATGCGGTCACGCAGGCTCTCTACGGCCGCCGCTTCGATCGTGACGGAAAGATTGCGGCGTCCGGAAACGTGATCGAACTGGTGCTGGCCCGAATTTTGCGCCAGCCGTTTTTTCGGGCCCAGCCCCCGAAAACGGCGGGACGCGAGGAATTTGGACGAGAGTTTGTGCACGAATTCCTGCGGACTTGCGGACGGGCTCCGAAGCCAGATGTGGTTGCAACCGCGACGGCCCTGACGGCGCGGTCGATTGCCGATGCCGTTGCGCGATTTGTAATCCACAAAACACCCACTTCTGGCAAAAAACGCGAGACTTGGGGCACCCAAACGGGTTCAGGTTTCCGCGAAATCATTCTTTCTGGAGGCGGCGCGAGGAATGCGACACTGGTGGTGATGCTCGCCGAATGTCTCGCTCCGCTTGCGATCGTGGTGCGATTCTCGGACGAGTTTGGGTTGCCGTCTGAAGCGAAAGAGGCAGTCGCGTTCGCGCTGCTGGCGTACGAAACCTGGAACCGTCGACCGTCGAACCTGCCGTCGGCTACCGGCGCAAAACGGGCCGCCGTGCTGGGGAAGATTTCCTATGCGTAAGGCCCGAGTTCTGAGTTCCATTTTCCTGGCCCTCGCGTTTTTCTCATTTCTCTCCTGCACTGCCAGCCCCGATCCCGACACGCTGGTCATGATCATCGAATCGAGCCCGACCAATCTTGATCCGCGGATCGGCATCGACGGGCGGTCGGAAAATATCGACAATCTGATCTTCGACGATCTGCTGACCAAAGGCGATGACCTGAATGTGGCGCCGGGGCTGGCCGAGCGCTGGGAAGTCCCCGATCCGCTGACCTATATCTTTCATCTGCATCGCGGCGTGCGCTTTCACGACGGCCGCCCGCTCACTGCGCGCGACGTGAAGTGGACGTTTGACTCCCTGCTGCAGGGCAAGATTCGCAGCACCAAGGCGGCGAACTACCGGTTCGTGGATCACATCGACGCTCCTGACGATTTCACCGTTATTTTTCACATGAAAGAGGCTGACGCGCCGCTGCTGTGGAATCTGTGTGACGGGGCGATGGGCATCGTTCCCTACGGAAGTCTCGACGAGATAACCCAGCATCCGATCGGCTCCGGGCCATTCAAGTTCGTGAGCGCCGAAACCGACCGCGACGTCGTCCTCGAGCGCAACAATGAGTACTGGGGCGAGAAGGCCAAAGTCGAACGCGTGCGCTTTGCCGTCGTGCCCGATGAGACGACCGAGGCGCTCGAACTGCGCAAAGGCACGGCCGATGTGACGATCAATTCGCTTACCCCCGACACGCTGGTCACGTTGGAGCGTGATCCTAATATTCAGGTGGACCACCAACCGGGAACGCGGCTGGCCTATCTCGCATTCAATCTGCGCGACCCAATCTTGAAGGATGTCCGCGTTCGCCAGGCGATCGCCTACGCTCTCAATTGCAAGCCGATGATCGAGTATCTCTGGGATGGCCTGGCCGAACCGGCGCGCAGCATCCTCCCGGCTCAGAGTTGGGCGTACAACGGTGATGTGCAGACCTACCCGCACGATCCGCACAAAGCCGACCAACTGCTCGACTCAGCCGGATACCCGGAGGTGAATGGCGTGCGCTTTCACCTCACCATGAAAACTTCCACCGACCCGAACACGCGTTTGATGGTCGCGGTGATGCAGCAGCAACTGCGCGACGTCGGGATCGAACTCGACATCCGGAGTTTCGAGTTCGCGACCTTCTTCTCCGACGTGCAGCATGGCGCCTTTCAGATGTATGGACTGCGCTGGATCGGCGGGAATGAGGATCCGGATATTTTCGAATATGCTTTTCACTCGTCGAAGTTTCCTCCCAACGGGGCCAATCGTGACTACTATTCCAATCCCAAGGTCGATGCGCTGATCGATCAGGCGCGGCGCGAAGTGGATCAGGCGAAACGGAAGGTGCTCTATGACGAAGTGCAAAGCATTTTGGCCGAGGATTTGCCCTATATCGATTTGTGGTATCTGGATAATGTTTTAGTGCACGCGCGCCGCGTGCAGAATCTGAAGTTGAATCCATCGGGAAATTACGACTTCCTGAAAACTGCAGAACTGTCCTCCGCGACGAACCGTGCCCAGATTGGAAAACTGCGGTAACGATCTCTCCTACATTTGGTAGTGGCGTAGTTTGAACTGAGCCACTACCTACATTTTGCTTGTATTGCTGCCGAACCGGCGCATAATCCAATCAGGAGCGTTCTCCGTCGAGGCTTGCGGTGAAAGTGATGGTCCAGCGGGCCGGCTTTTGTTTGGCATTCTGTTTCTCTCTGCTGGGGACCCCTTCGATCGCAGCACAGACTGCTCCTGATCTTCCGGACGTACCTCCTCACTTCAAGCTCGACATGGAGACCGCCGCGCGGCTGCGGCCCGAACTGATGGCGCAGAGCGTTGCGGCTAACCGCCGTTACGAAACGGGCGAGCTGGTTTTCGAACGGCTGATTGAGCAAATTCCGGCTTCCTCCAAAGCAAAAACTGTGTGGCAACTGCGTATGGTGGAGAACGACCAGTTCAACGCCTATTCCTCGCCTGACGGATCGGTTTATGTTGACACGGGCCTGGCGAAACTGGCCGGCCAGAGCGCGGGGTTGTGGGCGGCGATCCTATCGCACGAGATTGCCCATATCACGCACCGCGACTGGGCGCGGCGATATCTGTACCAGGAACGCCTGGAGAATGGCCGCGGCGGCGGCATTGTGTTGGGCGATCCCGGTTTGCCGTCGGCATCGTGGTCGGATTCCGAGAAAGCCTCGGCCGACCTCGCGCGCTTCTGCCGCCAGATGGAATTGGAAGCCGACCGCGAGGGCCTGGTGCTCATGGTCCGAGCGGGATATCATCCCGACTTCGTTCCCGCGCTCCACCATTTGCTGCACGCGCATGCCAGCGGTCCCGATAATGCCTCGATCGACGCCATGCATCCCTGCTGGGAGGAGCGCGACCATGACCTGAGCCGCGCGTATGTGGAGGCCAGCATCGAGTTTGAACACCGCTGGCCGGAATGGTATGCCACGCCGGGCGGCAACCCGCCCGTGGTCGTATTTGCCGAACCGCCGATTGCCAGGAAAACCTCCGCCCGGGAATGGCAAATCCAGGTTCCGATGCGCTGCCAGAATCTGGCAGGAGCCGTAGAAGTCGTGCTGCGGGCGGATACCGGCGAGCACGGGGATGCGCACTTGGAGCGGCTTCCCGAGGAGCCGGGCAATGAGCCTGAACTCCGGCAACTGACGGGATGCACTTCGCCCAAGACCACGGTTGTCTTCAAACTCGAGAGCGCTGCGGCGCTGGCGGACACGAAGTGGACCGACGTGTATGTGGTCGACGCCTGGGGCGCTGTGCTCGCTCGTACAAATTTCCCTAAACTGCCCCGCTAATGCATTCCCCGTTACTCCAGCCTTGCTCATCCAACCGTGAATTCCTTCGCCGGCGCGCAAAAGGCAAGCGCTTGGCGCGTGTTACCATCGAGTTTTGGCGGCATTCATGCGCATTCTTTTTATTGGCGATATTTTTGGGCGGCCGGGGCGGACGATCGTCAAAGACCGCTTGCCTGGCTTGGTTCGCGAGCGAAAGATCGATCTGATCATCGCCAATGGCGAAAATTCTGCGGCCGGGTTTGGCATTACTCCGGCGCTGGCCGAGGAATTATTCGAGCTGAACATTGACGTCATCACTACGGGAAACCACATCTGGGACAAGCGCGAGATCGTAGACTACTTTCAGATGGTCGAAGGCAACGGCCACGGACCGGCGCGGCGCGTTTTGCGCCCCGCGAATTATCCAGCCGACATGCCCGGCGCCGGTTTCTATGAAGGCTTCAAAGGAAAAGTGCCCTATGCGGTGATCAATCTGCAGGGCCGCGTGTTCATGGCGTCCAACGACGATCCGTTCCGGGTCGCGGATCAGCTTGTGAAGAAAATCCGAGCCAAAATCATTGTGGTGGATATGCATGCCGAGGCGACCTCGGAGAAAATTTCGCTGGGCTGGTATCTGGACGGACGGGTGACGGCGGTAGTCGGCACGCACACTCACGTCCCCACTGCGGACGAGCGTGTTTTGCCCAACGGCACTGCCTATATAACCGACGTGGGCATGAGCGGTCCCTACGATGGCGTCATTGGAGTCAAGAAGGAACTTGTGGTCGGCAAATTTCTGAATGGAATGCCGGTGCGCTTCGAGCCTGCCACTGGCGATGTGCGGCTATGCGCCGTGATCATCGAATGCGACGAGGCTACCGGAAAGGCCCAGTCGATTGAGCGCCTGATGTTGTCCTGACGTTTCTCCCAGGCGCAAGAACAGCACAATTCGGCGTTCTGTCACTGGCATTGTGGCCGAAGGTACCAGGTCCTTATGGCTGTCCTTGTCAAACGGAAAGAACGGTAAAATCAGAGCGATGCGGCACTCGTCCTTCATCTTGGCAGCACTCGTATCAGTTGTTCTTGCCTTGCCTGCCTGGGCCGGCACGGACGAGCCTGCACTGCCACTTCCGATCTCGTGTGGCAACGGCCTAATTGGCGGAGTAAATTGCCTTGCTAACAAAGAACAACGCAAAGAAGCGCGCGCGGCGTTCAAGCAGGGCCTGAAGCTAGACAAGTTGCGGCGGCTGGAAGAGGCGTTGGAGCAGTTCACCGAGGCGTCCAATCTCGATCCGCAGAATGTGAAGTTCCTCACCGCGCGCGAGGTGGTGAAGGCAAAGCTGGTGTTCGATCATGTGCAAAGCGGCAACCTGCTGCTGGCCGAAGACGCTCGTTTGCGGGCCGCCGCTGAATTTCGCGCCGCACTCGATCTGGATCCAGACAATCAGTTCGCGCGCGAACGCTATGACGAGGCCACGTACGAAGCGGCGCCGCTGCCGCAAAGCGTGCCGGCGCAGCTCGATTCCCATGAAATCCACCTGGAACCGGTGGAGAACCGCGCGACCTTCCATTTCACCGGCGACGTGAAGGACCTGTTTGCGGAATTGGCGGGCGCCTACGACATGAAGGTGCAGTTCGACGACTCGGTGCAATCACGGCAGGTGCGCTTCAATCTCGATAACGTGGATTTTTTTACCGCGCTCCAGCTGGCGTGCGAGGTCAGCAAAACGATGTGGGCGGCCCTGGACTCGCACCAGATGCTGATCGCCGCCGATACTCCCGAGAATCACAAGCACTTCGACCGCATGGTGCTGCAAACTTTTGTTCTGCCGGCCCACGCCAGTCCCCAGGAAGCCACCGACCTGGTCACGACCATGCGCAACATGTTCGAGCTGCGCTTTGTCAGCTCGGGGTTAACTTCGAATACCGTGGAAGTGCGCGGCCCCCAGGCCGCGATGGAGGCTTGCAGCAAGCTGATGCAGCAACTCAGCAACGAGCGGCCGCAGATCGTGCTCGACGTCCGCGTGATTCAAATCAGCCATCAGCTCGCCCGCAACATCGGCTTGCATATTCCCAACACCTTCAACCTGTACAACATTCCGGCGGTGGCACTTGCCGGGTTGGCAGGACAAAATGTCTCGCAGCTCATCAACCAGCTCATCGCTTCGGGAGGCATCAACCAGGCGGGCTCGACGGCGCTTTCCGGTCTGCTCGCGCAACTGACCGGCCAGCAGAACTCCATCTTCAGCCAGCCGCTGGCCACCTTCGGAGGCGGCCTGACCTTCTCGGGATTGAGCCTGGATCAGCTGGCCGCGGCTTTGTCGGTCAATGAATCGTGGACGCGCAGTCTTGACGATTTGTCGATACGCGCCGGCCAGGGTACGGACGCAACCTTCCACCTGGGAGAGCGCTATCCCGTCCTCAACGCCAGCTACGCGCCCATCTACAACTCGCCGCAAATTTCCCAGGTGCTGGGCAATCAGAGCTACATTCCGCCCTTTCCTTCCGTGAGTTATGAAGACCTAGGCTTGGAGGTAAAGATAAAACCGACCGTTCACGGCGATGGATCCGTCAGCCTGCAACTCGAAATGCAGGTGCGGTCGCTCACCGGACAGTCGAATAACGGGGTTCCCGTGATTTCGAATCGCGAATACAAAGGGAGCATCAATCTGAAAGATGGCGAGCCGGCCTATGTGGCGGGCGAGATCGATTACAACGATACGCGTTCGATGAGCGGGATTCCGGGCCTGGGCTTCATCCCCATATTGAACCAGGCGATGGTCACCAACACGAAAACGGAAGACGACGACGAACTGATGATCTCGATTACGCCCCACGTGGTCTCGAACTTCGAACGGGCCACTCCGGCCATCTGGGTCAGCAAGAACTGAGGCAGGGCTTTTGGCTTCCAGTTTCGGGGCCTAATCTCGGCGTTGCCTCACTGCAAAAAGCAAGCTGGCCGGATCATGTAATTTTCCGGAAGCGGGAGACCCGCCCCGTCATTCTTTCGCAGCGAATTCCACCAGGCTCTTGTAAACGTCCAGCATGCGGTTATCGAAGTTGCCGACTCTGCGCCCGTTAATAAACAGCGTGGGAGTGCCGGTGACGTCGACCGATTTGCCCAGAGCGATTGACGCCTCCACGCGCGCCTTGGTGTCGGGCTTGGCGGCACAAGCGGCAATCTCCGAGCCCTTCAGCCCAACGCCATCGGCAATGGCGGTCAGCTTCTCGTCCACGTTTTCGGCGGTAATCTCGGGCTGCGTTTCGTAATCTTTCGCGATGAATTTCCAGAACGCGTCGTTGGAGGCGCGGCCGACGCAGTCGGCGTATTCGGCTCCTTTCATGGCCCAGTTGTGCATCTCCAGGGGAAAATTCTGAAAGACAAAACGGGCATTGGGTTCGGCCGCGACCAGAGCTTCGATCGTAGGCTGCGCCGCCTTGCACGCGGGGCACTGCAAATCGCCGAACTCGACAATCATCACCGGAGCGTCTTGGGGGCCGCGTGCCGGGCCGGTCACGCGTTGGTTAAGAATCTTGTTCACCGGATCGAACGGCCGCGCTCCGAAGGGAATAATGTCGCCCACCAGGGCATGTTCGCCATCGGACGAGACGTAAAAGCGCGTCAGTTGCTGGCCCTGCTGGCCGGCAAGCACCACGGTCACCTCGGCCAGCCCCGGAATGACGGAGGGCTTGATGCTGTTGATTTTCCAGGTCAAATCTTTCTCGTAGCCGAACTGCTGTTGCAGGAAGGAATCGACCGTGGCATCCGAAGGAAGATTCGCCGAGGCGTGGGTTCCGAGTTTCTCGGGGGCCTTCGCACCAGCCTTGGCAGCAGGTTCGGGCTTGCCGGGCGTGGTTTGCGCCGCCAGCGTAAAGGTCAGGAAAAAGATACAGATCAAGTTCAGAAGACTGCGCATTGGATCCTTTCGCATCTTGGTTTGGAAACTTTCTGAAAGCGGTGCTTCTGTTAACGGCTAATAGAATACAACGGCGGATATTTCAAGCGTCGCTCTTAGCGGCAATAGGAAACCGCCGGCCGTAGCCGAAAGCCTTGGGAGAAATCTTCAGCCCGGGAGCGGCCTGCTGGCGCTTGTACTCGGAGCGATCGACCATGCGGATCACGCGCCGCACCGTAGCGAGGTCAATGTCTCGCTCGGCCGCGATCTGCGCAGCGGGATGCGAATCCTCGACATAATCCTCGAGCACCGCATCAAGAATCTCATAGGGCGGCAACGAATCGCTGTCCTTTTGATTGGGACGCAGCTCAGCCGACGGCGGCTTCTCCAGCGTGTCCTGTGGAATGACTGGCCGGCGCGAATTCACATAGTGAGCAAGCCTGTAAACCAGCGTCTTGGGAACATCGGAGATCACTGCCAGGCCGCCAGCCATGTCCCCGTAAAGCGTGCAATAGCCCACACCCAGCTCGCTCTTGTTCCCGGTGGAGAGCACGATGGCACCGAACTTATTGGACAGGGCCATCAGCATGGTGCCACGGGCCCGCGACTGAATATTCTCCTCGGTTACATCTTCGGGGCATCCGGCAAAGACGGGCTGCAACGTTTGACGGTAGGCTTCGTAGGCCGGAAGGATGGAGAGCAACTCGAAGCGAATGCCGAGATTTTGCGCGAGGGCGCGGGCATCGTCAATCGATCCTTGCGACGAATAAGGCCCAGGCATGCCGACCCCGATCACGCTCTCCGGCCCCACGGCATCGGCGGCGATTACGGCGGTAAGCGCTGAGTCGATGCCTCCGCTCAAACCGATGATCGCCTTGTGAAATCCGCACTTGCGCATGTAATCGCGCGTGCCCAGCACCAGCGCGGAATAGGCGCTGGCCTCGTCTCCGGCAAGCTGCTCGTGCATCTCGCCGGTCAAGGTTGTGGAATCGAAAAAAACGAGATCTTCTGCGAAGGAGCGCCCTTGCGCGATCACTTTCCCTTCGCGGTCGAGCACCAGGCTGGAACCGTCGAAAACCAGGCTGTCATTGCCGCCAACCTGGTTGACCAGCACGACCGGAACTTTGTGCTGGCGGGCGATGCTGGCCAGCATCTCGCGGCGAAACTCGCGTTTGCCGATCCAGAAGGGCGAGCCCGAGATGTTCAGCACGAAATTTCCGCCTGCCTTGATCAGCGACTCGACCGGATCTACGGTGTACATCCGTTTCCGCCAGAATTGCTTGTCGTTCCACGCGTCCTCGCAGATCGTCAGTGCCATACGGTTGCCGCAGAACGAAAATAACTCCTGGCTTTTGGCTGGGGCGAAGTTGCGCATCTCGTCAAAGACGTCGTAGGTGGGCAGCAACATTTTTGACTGGAGGAAGGCGACCTTGCCCTCCATCAGCAGCGCCGCGGAATTCATCACCGACTTGCCGGTATCAGACTCTGCGGGAGTGACGAGACCGCAGATGACGGCGATTCCGGCGGTCTCTTGGGCAATGCGCTCGACCCACTCGCGGTTGTGAATCACAAATGATGAGCGCTCGACCAGATCGCGCGGCGGATAGCCGCAGACCGATAATTCCGGGAACAGGATCAGCCCGGCGCCCGCTGCCTGGGCACGTCGCGAGAAGTCAATCATCTTGCCGGCGTTGCCGGAGAAATCGCCTACCGTAGGATTAATCTGGCCGAGCGCGATCTTCACCCTTCAAGTGTAAAGCGCAGCCGATCAGATTGCATCCGGGCGCCGCATGAGGGCCGTGACCCTCTGTGTTCCGGCGCACCGTAAGAACTTGCGTCTGCCTGCTACAATATCGATTTTGTGCATGATGGGAGGGTATGTCATGTCCCTGCGTATGCCCGCGTTCACGAAGTACGCAATTTTTCTCGTCCTTTTTCTAACCGCCAACTTGCTGCCATCCTCCGCTGCGGCGCAGTCCGTCGATAAAAAGCATCCCTGGATGAACCCCAGCCTTTCGCCCGACGAGCGCGCCTCCATGGTCGTCCAAGCCATGACACTGGACGAGAAAATTTCCCTGCTCCACGGCACCGGCATGGTCGGCCTCAGCCCCATGAGTCCCCTCGCCGTTCATTCCAACGGCGGCGCCGGATACGTAGTGGGCATTCCGCGCCTGGGCATTCCCGCAATTCAGATGTCAGATGCGGCCTACGGTGTGCGTATGAGCGGCGAGAACGGCCGCTACTCCACTGCCCTGCCCTCATGCATTGCGGGCGCGGCGACCTGGGATCTGCGCGGCGGCTACGAATACGGAGCGCTCATCGGCCGCGAATTGCGCGCGCAAGGCTACAACATGTCGCTGGGTGGGGGGGTGAATCTGACCCGCGAACCGCGTGACGGCCGCACCTTTGAATACATGGGCGAGGACCCGGTGCTGGCCGGAAAGATGGTCGCCTCGGTCATGAAGGGCGAGCAAGCCCAGCATGTCATCGGCGACATCAAGCACTACGCGCTGAACGATCAGGAAAGCGGGCGCAATGCGGTCAACGTCAACATCGACGAGCGCGCGGCGCGCGAAAGCGATCTGCTGGCATTCGAGATTGGTATTGAAGATTCCAATGTCGCCGCCGTCATGTGCTCATATAACCGCGTGAATGGCGACTATGCCTGCGAGAACAAGCACCTGCTCAGCGACGTGCTGAAGCAGGATTGGAAGTTTCCAGGATTCGTGCTCAGCGATTGGGGAGGGACGCACAGCGCGGCCAAGGCTTCCGCCGCTGGTCTGGACCACGAAGAGCCCGGCTGGATTTTCTACGGCGACGAACTCAAGAAGGACGTGGAGTCGGGCACTGTGCCGCAGGCCGAACTCGACGACCACGTGCATCGCATTCTGCGCGCGATGTTCGCCACGGGCGTGGTCGATGATCCTCCGGAAAGAGGCGTAGTGGACGTGCAAGGCGGCTTCGAGGTGGCGCAGAAGCTTTCCGAGCAAAGCATCGTGCTGCTGAAGAACGAGGGCAATCAGCTTCCGCTGGACGCTTCGAAAGTCCACTCGATCGCCGTGATTGGGCCGCATGCCGACGTAGGCATGATTTCCGGAGGCGGTTCGGCACAAGTGGATCCTCCGGGCGGAAACGCGATCTTGCCGCCGGGCAAAGGGCAGACGCGCTGGCTCGAACCGGTGTGGTTTCCGACATCCCCGCTGAATTCGATTCGTGCCAAGACAGCCGGAGCCAGCGTCGAATTTAATTCCGGCGCCGATCCTGCCGCGGCCGCCGCATTGGCCAAGACCGCAGACGTGGCCATCGTGTTCGCCTACCAGTGGGAGAGCGAGGATATGGATTTGGCCAGCCTGTCGCTTCCCGAACACCAGGATGAGTTGATCACGCAGGTGGCGGCGGCGAATCCGCACACCGTGGTCGTCGTAGAGTCCGGCGGTCCCGTGACCATGCCGTGGGTCGGACAAGTCAGCGCGATTGTGGAAGCGTGGTATGCCGGCAGCAAAGGATCGGACGCGGTCGCGAATGTGCTCTTCGGCGAGGTGAACCCTAGCGCGAAACTTCCCGTCACCTTCCCGCTCAGCGTGGCCGACCTGCCCCATCCCACCATCGTGAAACCGCCCAAGCGGTCGACCGTCAACGATGCGCAAGCCGAGCCATGGAAACGAATTGCCGCCGGATTGCCGCCATTTCAGGTGACCTACGATGAAGGCGTGAAAGTCGGTTACAAGTGGTACGACGCCGAAAACAAGCCCGTGCTCTTCCCCTTCGGATTCGGGCTGTCGTACACGACCTACTCTTATTCCAATTTGCGAGTGACCGCCGGAAAGGATCCGCGCGTGACCTTTACCGTAACCAATACAGGCAATCGCGCGGGGGCGGAAATCGCGGAAGTGTATGCTTCCCTGCCCGCGGCGGCGGCGGAGCCTCCCAAGCGGCTGGTGGGCTGGGGCAAGGTGCAACTGCAGCCCGGAGAGAGCAAGGAAGTCACAGTCGAGGTGAACGGAAAATATCTGTCCATCTTCGACGTGAAACAAAACGCCTGGCAGTTAGTGCCGGGCGAATACAATTTCATGGTGGGCGGATCGTCGCAAGACCTGCCGCTGAAAGAATCGATGACTCTAAACTAGAAAAAACGCCGGGTTCGTCGCATCAGAGAATGTCGAACTCCAGCGAGGCGATAAACTGGATTCCGGGTATCGTTTTGCCGACCAGTCTCTTATCATTGGTGAGGAAAAGATCTGTGTGCGCCTGGGCTGCCGAGGCCAGATGGATTGCGTCGGCTGCAGGAAGGCCGAGTGCGCCTCTGATCTGCGCGTAGCGGTCCGCGGTCTCGATCGTAAAGGGTACAACTTCAGAGACGACCCTCTGCAGCCGCGTTCGCGCAGCCTCGGCTAAGTGCGCAGCGCCCCTGCGGTAAACTCCGGCGAGCACCTCGCCGAATGTGAAGGCGCCTGTGAGCAATTGATCGTGCCGCTCCTGCATTCGAGAGTGGATTACCTGCACGCGTTTGGCATACTGCGGGTTGTCTTCGAGCCAGTAGATAAAGAGCATGGTGTCCCAATAAATCCGGCTCACTTGCTCTCCTCTGGATTGAAGTCACTTCGCTCGGAGCGGAGGTAGGCTTCGCCTCCGCCCAAATCCCGGAAAACATCTTTCAAAGCGCCGCGCAGGCGCGCCCAAGCATCGTCCTGCGCGGGAGAAGATCTTGTGTTCACGAACTCATAAGTATAGGTGACAGTCGTGCTTTGTCCCGATTTGGGGCCAGTCACATCTACGAGTTGCAACTGGTTGGACTCCAGGAATTGGCGAGTCTTTAAAGCGCTGCAGACGGCCGGAGCCCGACTACCGCCGATCCCCAGATCATGGACTACGTCGCCGGTGCGAATCGAAAAGCGCGTGAGTTTCCTCTTGCGCGCGGGCAGGACGTACCTCTCACGACCGTGGATGCGAATCTGGTCGGCTAGCTTCATGTGCTACTCTCCCGTTGCAGGATAGAATAGCATAGAATAAACCTATCGGGTATAGAGTTCTCTTTAGCTCAGCTGGCTTCCCAACATCGGCCTTAGTCCGCCGCTGAGTAAGGAAGCACCGTGTGCTTGGGCTGCGGCACGGGCGCGGAGCCTTTCTGGTCTTCCCACAGCACGCGATTCAAATCGGTCGCGCCTGCGGCATCGGGACGGGAGAAATCCATCTTCTCCGACACATTTGCGCCCGGAGCGTCCTTGCGGTTCCTCTCGTAAATCAGCCCATTCTTCAGATTCCGATAGTCGGCTTTGTACGCGGGCTGATCTCCCGCTCCCGACATCATACCGCTCATCACCGGCGCATAGGCGTCGAACAGGTTCATCGGGGGCAGGCCAAGCAGAGTTTCCATGGTGTGAATCAGGTTGACCGTGGTGTAGAAGCGATGCTCGACGTTCGGCTGCGTCGCCGATCCCGGTGAATACTTGCTGATCACGAAAGCAATGGAGCGATGCGCGTCCACGTGATCGGCGCCATCCTGCGCGTCGTCTTCGAGGATAAAGATTGCGGTGTCATCCCAGTAAGGGCTGTGCGAGACGGCATCGACCACGCGGCCCAGCGCGAGATCGTTATCGGCGATACTCGCCGCGGGACGCGGATGATCGGGGCGCGTGCCGCCGGTGTGGTCGTCAGGCAAATAAAGAAGGACAAATGACGGCATCTCAAACTCCGGCCCTTCCTTGCCCTGGCGCGCGCGCACGAACGCGCCGAATTCATTTAGAAATTCATCGGCGCGCAGCTGGTCGGGATAGTCGGTATTGAAATCCGGAAACAGGGGATCGAAATGATCGCGCAGCAGGGGCTTAGTGGGCCGCACACCGCTAAAAAGCGGCACCGCCCATGGCCACGGACTCGGCCCACCGTGAGGATCGCCGACATTCGGAGGCAACGTGTCACCCTGATCCAATTCGCTGCGCGGGCATGTTGATTCCTGGCCGGACGGAGTTCCCTGCTTCGGGCTCTCTACTTTGATCTTCTCATTGCACCACTCCGCGTTCACGAATTCGCCGTAATCGCGAAAGCTGACGTGGTTGCGTGCCAGATTGTCCCAGAGAAATCCGGTGCCCGGATCGTCCACATCGGGCTCGTTGTGCTCCAGCGGATATTCATCAGCGACCTGGCCCTGGAAATCATAGGTGCGCTCTTTGCCGCGATAGGCGATCGGCCAGGTCTTCTCGTTGTAATCGGAGGTAATTGCGGCGGTCGACCATTGATGGCCGTCGCCGGAGACTTCCCCGCTGTCGTAGAAATTGTCGAGCACGCCGAACTGCAGCGCGAGTTTGTGCTCGTTCGGCGTAACATCCTCGCCGTACATATTCAGCGAGGGATCGCCGTTGCCCACCTTCAGATCGCCCAAAATCTGGTCGTAGGTGCGATTCTCTTTGATGACATAGATGATGTGCTTGATGGGGTTCTGGCCACCGGCAAAGGTCATGTGGCCGGGATCACCGTGCAGCAAATTGTCGCGTTCGACGGCCTGCGTAAGTTGCGGGAGTTGGGCGAGCGTCTGGGGAATATTCAGACGAGCGATGGAACCTCGAATCAGCGTGGGGATGTAGGCATGCTCGTGGTGTTTGATCTCATACTCGACCTTGCCCATCGCCTTGTTCGGGCCTGAGCCTCGGCCCTTGGCAGTCGCGATCAGGAGATCGTTGCCGTGAACCGCGAGTGCGCTGGGGTACCAGTCGGTGGGGATGGAGCCCAATCCCCAGGACACAGTGTCAGACCCAGGACCGCTGAGCATGCTCGTGTCCAGAACTTTGACAGCATCGAGACCAGCATCGGCGACGAAAAGGCGGTTGCCGTCGCTGGATTGAGCCATCGCAATTGGGCAACTTCCGGCGGGTTGTTTTTCGGAAAATGACGTGCTTAGAAATGTGCGCGGCAAACCAGTATCGGTTATAACGGCGGCAACCTCATCGAGGTTGGATAGCGTTACGTAGAGCGTCTGCTCATTGGGGCTAAGCAGCATCGCCGTCGGATGCGAGCCGGGAGCGAGCGGGTCTTTCGGCTTCCTCAAATCAATCCAACGCGCAACCTTCCCGCTCGTAAGATCAAGTTCAACCACCTGCGATGCATTCCACAGACTGCACCAGCCGCGGCGTCCGTCGCGGGTAGCGACGCAAGTGTAGGGGAACGATGAGGGCACCAGGTGGTTCGTGCTGAGGTCGAAACTCTGCAAAATCTTTCCCGTCGCCGGATCGAGCAACACGACATTGTCGGAAAGATTATTCGCGATCAGGAGCTTGTCATGTCCGCCATCGGAAATCACCGCGATTCCGGCGGGATATGGGATCGCCATGTGCGCCGGCGCCGTCAAGCCCACCGACAGCCTCTTTCCCAACGACAGCGGCTGCAGCGGAATCGGCAGAAATTTCTCCGGATTGACCTTGCCCTCAGAGAAGCGGTACACCGCAATGCCATTTCCCGTGTCCCCGGATTTCTTGCCCGTCGGATCGCTCAGAGAGCCCACGGAAGCATATAAGTGCTTGCCGTCCGAACTGAAAGCGAGGCCCAGAAAATAGCTCTGGTGGGAATGATCGCTAAAGCGGGATTCCGAAAAACTCGTGATTTTGTTCGTCTCCAGATTGAGCACGGCAATGGATTGTTGAGCCAGTGTCTCCTGCGTGCCATAGCCGTCATTGAGCAGCGCCGCGAAATGCCCATCGGGACTGACCACCATGGTCGCCGGAAAACTGTTTGTGCTGCCGATGTGCCCGGGAGACGGCAGAGTCAGCGCCTTGCTGGTTGGCAACATGATCGAAGACTGATCGGGCGCGGACTGCGCGAAGACCGCGGACACTCCAAGCAGGCAGAAAACGAGAAGAAGGCGAATGCGATTCACAGATCCTCCGCAATAACGTTTGGGCAAATCAAGCGAGGAGACGAGCGTACTGCAATTTTCCAGGAATGGTCAAAGGGCAGCGCTTTCCTGGGAGCAGGACCAAGCAACCACAGGAGCGAAAGCTAGTATTCTTGCGCTGCCTGACGCCGCGTTGCAGCGCTGTTCTCCGACAAATTACGGTCCCGACACGTTGGGCGACGGGCGCGCCGGTTCGCCCGCTTCCTCGGGATGCACATTGTGGCGCACGTCGGACCCCTGCACCCAGAAGATGACGTCTTCGGCAATGTTGGTGGCATGGTCGGCCACGCGTTCCAGATTGCGCGCGACCAGCAGCGCATCCAGAGCTTGGCGTACGACCTCCGGACGATCGTTCATGGTTTTCACGAGCTGGATGAAGGCATCGTCACGCATGCGGTCGATGACGTTGTCCATTTCCAGCACGGCCTGGGCAAGTTCGACTTTGCCCTCGATAAACGACTCCAGGGCGCGGCGCACCATCGCACTCACGGCTGTGCCCATGCGCGCAATGTCTACCGGCAGGTCGGCTGCGGGCAGTTCGACCATATCCATGACGCGCTCAGCAATGTTTACCGCCTGATCGCCTACGCGCTCGAGGTCGGAATTAATCTTGGTGACCGCGAGAATAAACCGCAGGTCCACGGCCATGGGCTGCTGCATCGCCAGTAAATCGAAGGCGGCCTCATCGATCTCGCGCTCGGCGGTATTGATCAGGCCCTCGCTCTCGAGCACCATCTGGCAGCGCGTCAGATCGCGCTCCACATACGCCTGCCGCGCGCGATCCACCGCCTGCTCCGCCAGTCCTCCCATGCGAAGCAACCGTTGCCGCAGATCGTCGAGCCCTTGCTGAAAGCGGGTACGCATTCTAGCCAGCCTTCCTTCTTGCTATCTTTCTTCCATCTAAATCTGCTTTCTTCTCTCCAAATCTGCTTCTATCCAAATCTGCCGGTGATGTAGTCTTCCGTCTTTTTGTCCGACGGCTTGGTGAAAATTTTCTCAGTCTTATCGAACTCAATCATCTTGCCCAGCAGGAAAAAGCCGGTGAACTCGGCCACGCGCGCCGCCTGCTGCATATTGTGGGTCACAATTACGATGGTATACCGCTCTTTCAACTGAAAGATCAACTCTTCAATTTTGCCGGTCGAGATCGGATCCAGCGCTGAGCAGGGCTCATCCATCAGCAAGACTTCAGGCTCAACCGCCAGCGCCCGCGCGATGCACAAGCGTTGCTGCTGGCCTCCGGACAGGCTGGCCCCGGATTTCTTATGCAAATGGTCCTTGGCTTCTTCCCAAAGGGCAGAAACCTCCAGCGATTTCTGTACAATTTCATCCAGCTTGCGGCGATCGTGAAAGCCGTTCAGCTTCAATCCCGAGGCCACGTTGTCATAAATCGACATGGTGGGAAACGGATTGGGCTTTTGAAACACCATCCCCACTCGCCGACGCAACTGCGTAGCCGAAGTTCCGTTGTAGGCATCGATGGCGCCAATCTGAACCCGGCCCTCGACGTGCGCTTCGGGAATGGTTTCGTGCATGCGGTTGAGGCAGCGAATAAAGGTAGACTTGCCGCAGCCCGAGGGTCCAATCAATGCGGTGGCATGATTGGCCGCCACTTTGATATTGATGTCGTAAAGCGCCTGGCTCTTGCCGTACCAGGCATTCAGATTTTCGACATTGATTCCAACGCCCATAAATTATGCTGTCCCAAACGAGCCGCGGCGCACCGCGTACCGCACGGCCGCCACCGCACCCACAATAATAACAATCAGTACCAGCGAGCCCGCCCATGCCTGGCGATGCCAGTCGTCGTAAGGAGAATTCGCGTACACGTAAATCTGCAGCGGCAGCGCGGCAATGGGTTGGTCGGCGCGCAGGCTCCAGTACGTGTTGCCGAGCGCTGTAAATAATAGGGGCGCGGTCTCCCCGGCGATCCGGGCAAAGGCCAGCATGATTCCCGTGATCACTCCCGAGGTTGCCGTGCGCAGCACGATCGACAGCGTGGTTCGCCAGCGCGGAACGCCCAGCCCGTAGGCCGCCTCGCGCAAAGCCTGAGGTACCAGCAGCAGCATCTCCTCGGTGGTGCGGCAGATCGTGGGCACCATCATGATGGCCAGCGCAACCCCGGCGGATAATGCCGAGAAATGTCCCTGCGGCAGAACCACCAGCCCATACGCCACGAGTCCAATCACAATGGAGGGAACGCCGTTGAGCACGTCGGCGGTAAAGCGAACTGCGCGGCCCAGCTGATTGCGGCCAAACTCCGCCAGGTAAATCCCGGCGCCCACCCCGAACGGCACACCAATCAGGCTGGCGATGCCCAGAATCAGCAACGATCCCACGATAGCATTCGCCATGCCGCCACCCGGTTCGCCGACCGGCTTTGGCATATGCGTAAGAAATGACCAGCTGATCGACCCAATGCCCCTGTAGACCAGATCTCCGAAAATGGCGATCAGAGGCGCGAGAACCAGGAATACGGTCAGCACTGCCAGGCTGGTCATAACCCGGTCCGTTACCCGGCGACGCAGGCTGATCGGTGGAACGGCGGCTTGGACGGCAGCGGTGTTCATCGCCTCAGACATTTCCCTTCGCAGGCTCACCACGGGTTACGGTCCACACCATCAATTGCGCCAAAGCGTTCACGATGATCGTGACCAGAAACAGCGCCAGTCCAATCTCGATAAGGGCCGACAGAAAAGTGTCACCGGTAGCTTCGGTGAATTCGTTGGCGAGCACGCTGGCCATCGTGTAGCCAGGCGCGAAGAGCGATTTGGAGATTTCGGGGCGGTTGCCGATCACCATAGTTACCGCCATGGTTTCCCCAAGCGCGCGGCCCAATCCCAGGATAATGGCGCCGAGAATCCCCGCGCGCGCATTGCGCAGCACGCCCACGCGAATCATCTCCCAGCGCGTAGCTCCCAAGGCCAGCACGCCTTCGCGCTGCTGTTGGGGCACAACCATCAGCACTTCGCGGCTAATCGATGAAATGATGGGGATGATCATGATCGCCAGGATGATTCCCGCCGCCAGCATCCCAATTCCGTAAGGCGGTCCGGTGAATAACCCGGTCCAGCCCAGCGTTCGCGCCAGGAAAGGCTGCACATATCCGCTCAGCAGCGGCACCAGAACAAAGAATGCCCAAAGACCGTAGATGACGCTCGGAATCGCGGCCAGTAGCTCCACGAAAAAGGAAATCGGGCCCCGCAGCGCCTTGGGGCACATCTCCGTGGTGAAGACGGCGACTCCAATCGAGAGTGGAACGGCAATGATCAGCGCGACGAGAGAAGAAACCAGCGTGCCATAGATGAAAGGCAAAGCTCCGAATTGTTCGTTGACAGGATTCCACTCACTCGTTGCGAAGAACCTGAATCCGAAGGCATGCCACGACAGCTGCGAGCGCGTGACCAACTCATAAACGATGAGAACCAGCACGCCAAGAACTGCTAAACCGCAGGCCGTAATGGCGGATTGGAAGGAGCGGTCGGCGATTTCGCCGCCTGAAACCCGCAACAGGGGCGCTGCCCGGGACGCCGTAACCGGAGTAACACTCGCGTTATCAAGAGGTTGCGGTCCGGGCATATCAGGCCGTGGGAAGGCGTGATTGGCCATCCCACTCACATTAGCAAAGACTTGTTACAAAGGTGTTAAAATAGCCAGGCTTTTTCGGCGGTTCTGGACACCCCTTCAATTTACTCTCAGTTTTGCGAGTGACGATACCTGAGTCAGGCTAATCATGGTTTCGTCTTTCAGGATTTTTTGGAATGCCCATAGCGCGTGAACGTGGCAAGATGATCTTCCGCAAGATGGAGCGGGAGTTGCTCCGGCTTTCGTCCGAGCAGGAAGCGGAGAACGTGCACAGCTTCCGAACCACCACCCGCCGGCTGCAAACCCTGCTCGAACTGATTCCCAGTCATGACCGCAACCAGAAAAAACTTCTGAAAATGCTGGAGCGGATTCGCCGGCGTGCGGGCAGGGTTCGCGATATCGACGTGCAACTGGCCGCTTTGCGGAGCCTTAAAGTTCCCCTGGAGCCGCGCCGCAAAACCCAGCTCACGCAGCGCCTGATCGAAGTTCGCGCGGAACAGGAAAAAAAGCTCAGCAAGCTAGTGAAGACGCGCAATCTTCGTGAGCTGCGCAAGCGCTTGCACGGCGCTGCCCGGGAGATTCAGTTTGGTTCGGTTCGTGATCCATTGGCGCTCGCGAAAAAGATGCTCACCTCGGCAGTGCCGGGCGATGGTTCCATCACCGACGAGTCGTTACACCGTTGCCGGCTTGCTGTGAAGCGAGCCCGCTACGCTGCCGAGTTGGCTCCCAAGTCTGCCGAGAGCACGAAATTCCTGGCACAGCTCAAGCGCTCGCAGGATACGCTCGGCACCTGGCACGACTGGCTGACTCTCACCGACACGGCGATCGCGCAACTCGGAGAAGTGAATCAATCGCCGCTGGTCGCCGCCCTGCATAACGTGACTCGAGAAAAATTCCGCCAGGCCGCAGACGTGGTGGCTAGCTTGCGCGGCCACGATGCCGCCAAATCCGAGAAGGCTGTGGCGCGCTCCCGAAAATCTATATCGCAGGGCTCGTCCATGGTTGGACAAGTCTCTCCTGCTGCGTGATCTTCAACCTGCGCTAGATTTGAAGCGGTCAGCGCTCGGCTTGGCGCAACTGGTTTTCCGGCCACTGATCCCCGCCCGTTGAGCACATCCTTAGGTAGACTGACCAACTGCGTTACGGCGTTCCCTGCTGCATGTAAACTGTGAGGGCGTTGCATGCCCACCTTCGCCGCGGTCGATATCGGCTCCAACTCCGTGCGACTAAAAGTCGCACGCCTGCAGGCTGGCCGCTTGCGCCCCCTGCATGAAGACCGCGAAGTCACGCGCCTGGGGGAAGGCGTATTCGGCTCCGGATTCCTGACGCCGGAATCGATGGCCGAGACGGTGAAAGTGCTGCGGCGCTTCCATCGCGCCACGCAGCAGATCGTGACCGACAGTGTGCGCGTGGTCGCGACCAGCGCCCTGCGGGATGCGCGCAATTCTCAAGCCTTTATCGAATGGGTGCGCTCGGCCACCGGCTGGCGCGTCGAGATCATCTCCGGCGTGGAAGAAGCGCGGCTCATTCACCTCGGCCTGATCTCGGGTTCGCGTATCGACCGATTCCCCACCTTGCTGATGGACCTGGGCGGCGGCAGCTGCGAACTGACGGTCACCCAGGGCGGCCACATCCGCGACGCCGTGAGCCTGCCGCTGGGCGCGGTGCGGCTGAGCAATGAATTCCTGCGCCATGATCCTGCGCGCAAAAGTGAACTCAAACGCCTGCGCGGCTTTGTGGCCCGCGAAATCAATAAGGTGGTGGACCGCATTTCCACGGCAAGAATCAAGAACGTAATCGCCACCTCGGGCACGGCGGACGCGCTGGCCTCGGTGGCCAGCCATTTGCGCCGCGGACAGAACCGGCAACGCCTGATCGTCTCGCGCGCGGAAATGAGCCGCATCGCCAAGCGACTGGCCCGCCTTGCCGTCGCCGAGCGGCGCAAGATCGAAGGCATCGGCCCGCGCCGGGCCGAGATCATCGTGGCCGGCGCCACCGTCTATCACGAACTGCTCGACCGGCTTCGCCTGAAAGGATTCCGCTACTCTCCCCTGGGCCTGCGCGACGGAATCCTGGCGCAAATGGCCGCCGATTACGACCGCAGCACGCGTTCCGGACGCCAGGTCGAATCCGAGCGCTGGGAATCGATCATGCGCGCGGTGAGCCATTACCACCTTGACCGGAAACATGCCCTCGACGTGCGCAACGCAGCGACTCTGCTGTTCTCAGCGCTGCGCTCCGTGCACCAACTTCCGCCCGAGTATCGCGAATGGCTCTCCGCCGCTGCCATGCTTTACGAAATTGGGGACTTCTTGAATCGCAACGGGCGGCATCGCCACACCCACTACATCATCTCCAACTCGGAAATCCTGGGTTTTACGCCGCAGCAGCGGCGCGTCATTGCGGCCATCGCGCGTTATCTGGGAAAATCGCGGCCCACCCTGGAAGATGGTCCCATGAAAATCATCGACAGTGCGGATCGCGCCAACGTGCAGAAGGCCATCGTGCTGCTTCGACTGGCGCGCGCCTTGAACCTGGGGCGCAGCCGCGCCGTCGAAAAAGTCCGCATTGCGGTGCGTTCCGCGGAAGTCAAGTTGACGCTGCTGCCGCGCCGCCGCATGGGCGTGGACCTGGAACAGTGGGCGATCGAAAAAGAGGGAGACTATTTCCGCGAAGTCTTCGGACGCGAGCTTTCCACGGCGGTTTCGTAAAGCGTGCGCAGCACCTTGGGCGTAAGGCACCACAGCAGCGTGCCGGTCGTGCGGCGCATCTCCACTCGGGCCACCGCGCCCTTCTTCAAATCCAGCGAGGCTTCACAGGCGGAATCGCTGATGACCGCACCCAGGAACTGGCTCAGGTTGGGATTGTGCCCCACCACCATCACGGCTTCCTGCCGGGCATATTTTTCCAGAATCTTGCGAAAGTCCGCGAACCCGGCCCCCGGCCGCAACCCGTTATCGATCTGCAATTTCGCCTCGTAGCCGATCTCATTGCCCACCAGAGAGGCGGTCTGGGTGCAGCGTTTCAGCGGGCTGGAAACGATGGCGTCTACCTGGACATTGAGCGCGGCCAGAGCCCGGCCGATGTAGCCGCACTGCTCGATGCCCTCCTTGTCGAGAGCGCGCTTCTCGTCCTTTTTCGGATTCATCAGATGCTCGCCCGCGCTGGCATGGCGCAAGAAATAAAGGATCATCGCTGGCTATCGTTCCCTTCCTACGGTTACTTTACGCTTTCGCAGCGGAGCGGGCGATGGCAGCGCGACCGGCGCCTTCCCTTCCGCAACATTCATCAGGAATTCCTGGGCGCTGAAAGCGGCGGTGCCCATGGGCGGACGAAGATTGCGCTTGCCGTGCACCGGCTGCCAGGCCCGGGTGTAGGTCGCATCTTTAAGAAGGATGCGCGCCTTTCGGTTATCCGCGAGATAGGCGTCGAGAATTTCGTGCTGCACGCGCTGGCGCAGCATTTCGTCCCGCAGGGGCACCAGCACTTCCACGCGCTCATACAGATTGCGCGGCATCCAATCGGCGCTGCCGATATAGATTTCTTCTTCGCCGCCGTTGGCAAAATAATAGATACGGCTGTGTTCGAGGAAGCGCCCGACAATGCTGCGCACCTGGATATTCTCGCTCACCCCGCGCACTCCCGGGCGCAAGGAGCAGATCCCGCGCACGATCAGATCGATCTGCACTCCCGCCTGCGAAGCCCGATAGAGGGCCTGCACAATATTCTTGTCGAGCAGCGCGTTCATCTTCGCGATGATGTGGGCCGGCCGGCCGGCGCGGGCATGTTCCGCCTCGCGCGCGATCAGCGCCAGGCATTTTTCCGCCAGATCCAGCGGCGCGACCAGCAGCGGCTCATAGCTGGGATTCTCGGCATAGGCGGTCAGGAAACTGAAGACATCGTGGACCGCGCGCGTAATTTCCGGATTCGCGGTAAGCAAGCTCAGGTCGGTATAGATGCGTGCAGTCGTCGCATTATAATTTCCGGTTCCGATGTGAGCGTAACTGCGCGGCACTCCATCCGGATCGCGCCGCACCAGCAGCGACAGCTTGCAGTGCGTCTTCAGGCCGACCAGGCCGTGGAATACCTGCACTCCGGCATCTTCCAGATCGCGCGCCCAGCGGATATTCGAGGCCTCATCGAAGCGCGCTTTCAATTCGACCACGGCGGTCACTTCCTTGCGCGACGCCGCATCGATCAGCGAGGGAACGATGAGAGAATGTTCGCTGGTCCGGTACAGCGTTTGCTTGATTGAAAGTACGTTTTCATCCGCGGCGGCGGATTCGATGAACGAAACTACCGCGTCATACGAATCGAAGGGATGATGCAGCAGGATGTCGTGTGCGCGTAGCTCTTCGAACAAATCCTTCGCTTTCGAGGTGAGGCGCAATTCTCGCGGCACAAACGTGCGGTCTTTCAAATCCGGCCGCTTCACCTGCTCGTAAATATTGAACAGTCGCGACAGATTCACCGGCCCATTGACCGGAAATACCTGCCAGGGGTCCAACTCGAACACCGTGCGCAGCCGCTCGATGATCTCCGGGTCTGCGTCGGCCTCGATTTCCATTCTGACGGCATCGCCCTTGCGGCGGTTGTGCAGTTCGGCGCGCACCGATTCGAGCAGGCTGCGTGCTTCTTCTTCCGCCAGATAAAGATTGCTGTTGCGCGTCACCCGGAAGGGCGCCGAAGAAACGATGTCGTAGCCGTGATACATGCGCACCGCATGATGGGCCACCAGATCAGCCAGAAAAATGAAATCGGCAGTGTCCTTCGAGGGCAGCCGCACCAGCCGTGGCAAGGCCCGCGGCACCGAAACCACTCCAGTGTAAGTCAAGGCCGAACGCCGGCGCCGCCGCAGCAGAAATCCCAGGCACAATGCCTTATTGATCACTCGCGGAAAGGGATGTGCCGGGTCCACCGTAACCGGCGTCAACAGCGGATCCAGTTCTCTCTCGCAATACTCATCAACGAAGCGCAGCGCCTCCGCATCCAGTTCGTGCATTCCCAGCACGCGAATCCCGTTGTCAGACATGGCCGGACGCAGCCGTGCATTCCAGCAGTCATACTGATCGTCCACGAATTTGTGGGTAAGTTGGCTGAGCGTATCGCGTTTTTCGGTGAGCGTCAGCCCGTCGGGGCCGGCTTCGTTGTAGCCGTCCTCGATCTGCTGCATCATAGCGGCCACGCGCACTTCGAAAAATTCATCCAGATTGCTGGCCGAGATCGAAAGAAACTTCAGCCGCTCCAGCAGAGGATTGCCCTCGTCCTCCGCCTCTTCGAGCACACGCCGGTTGAACGCGAGCCACGAGGTGTCGCGATTGAGAAAATACTGGGGATTATCTAGCGAAATCCGGACCATGCAGAGTGCTTACCGCAGGTTGCGACTGAACCTTATAAGGCGTGCCGGGCTCCGAGGCAAGTAAACATTCAGTATAAAGCATTCTATGTCTCCCCGCACGACTCAAACCCATCGCGGTAGTGTCCTAAGACTAATAGGACACTACCACCCATCGCGTCATGCACAAGGCAATGAAAAACCGGCACTCGGAATCCGAATCCTCCAAGTGCCGGCAGATTGAGCCCGGTGATGGTGCTTTTCCGCCGCTTACGGCAGGTAATAACGGAATGAAGAGAAAACCATTCCATCGAGTCCGTGGGGTTCAAAGCCCGATGCGCCCGACCACGTGTTGCGGGTTACGTACGAGTATTGCAATCCCCACTGCAGCCGGCCTTTCGGTCCGGTGTAGATGTGGTGCCAGAATCCGGCCGTGCCTTCGATCAACACGCGCGTGTCGGCGGTGCAACTGCCCAGCGAGCCAGGCAGGAAGCCGGTCCCGTTCTGCGGGGCGGTTTCGGTATAGCAGCCAGAATTGCTGAAAGTCGGTGCGCCGTAACCGACGTTCTTGCCGATCACGGGATCGAAAGTGGCGGCGCGGGCGGCGTACTCTGCTCCCGCGTTCAGATAAATGTCCAGCTTCGGTCCGTGGTACTCCAGCGTGGTCAGCCCCTGCAGGCTGCGAACCAGATCGAACGTTCCATCATTGCGGACGGAAGTATCGGCGAGACCGCCGCTGCCATAGCGGCCCACTCCGCTGCCGCCGAAGCCGTGAAGTCCGAAATCAACATGCTTTTGGGCAAATGACCAGCGCGCGTTGGCGCCAAAACCGCCGCCGTTTTTCGAGGCGTTGTATGCGCCCAGCGCATTAGGTCCGGGCGTAGTGCTGATGCACAGTGTGGTGGTGGCGATGTCTTCGCAGGGAAAGACGCGGTCACGGAAGCGGTCAAACAGTCCGAAAATTTCGTAGTGCCCGAAGCCCGGCTCTGCCACTAACTTCACGATGATGTCGGGAGACGGGTTGAACGAGTAACTGGCGATCGGGCTGCAAGTGGTGACGGCAGCGCCGCTGGAATTGATGCTGGTGCTGCAGCTGCTGATTGCCTGGTTGTACAGTCCACTGGCGCTGCCAGCTTCACCGATGATGAAGTTTGAGGCGTTGCCGTGAGTGCTGACGGTGGCCTGCGAATTTTCCACACTGGCTGCGATCCAGAACTTGTTGTTGAAGTTCTTAGCCACGCGGAATCCGTACTGCCGCGCCCAGCTGAATCCAACCTCGTACTGTGGGTCGATAGTCATCGGCAGGGCCTCGGTCCGGTTGTCTACCCCATGTTTGGTCTCGGTGACCAAGCTCCATTGCTGACCGCCTGTGAAGCTCCAGCCATCATCCAATGCAGCCTGACCCCACGCCTGCCGCTGCCGCAGCGAATAGCTGTTGCTCTCGTTATTGTTCGAGGTCACCGCCGCGGAAAGGAAGTCGGCTTCGACGTAGCCGGAAAGTTTGGCCATACTGGTTTTGCCTTCCACCAGCATGGAGATTCTGGACTGGCGTCCAGAACCGAAGAACTCTGATATATAGCTCTGCGATGCGCCCGGCATCGTGAGCTGGTTAAAGGGCGTGTTAATGTCGGAGCCCAGCGCGCGGGAGCGGCGCACAGTTTCTGCCGCCAGGAAGCCTCCCGGCGTGATCGTGACGCCCTTGTAATGAATCGCCAGCGGAGACTCCGACATGCTCTTCTGCGCCTGCTGCACCGTCACCACGGTATTGGCCATGTTGTTCTTCAGGTCGGTGACGTCGGTCTTGAGTTCGCTAACCGATTGCTGCTGCTGCGTGGTCGCGGATTGCGCCGCATCGGCCTTGCTGGCAGCGTCGGTCGCCGCACTTTGCGCCTGCTGCACGGCTTGATCGCGCCGGTGCAATTCATCCTGCAGTTGCTGAATCTGCTTCTGCTGCTGGGCTATGGCAGCCCTTTGCGCGGCTAACGCGTCCTTCAGTTCCTGGATATCTTCCGCGGTAATGGCGGCAGCCTTCTTTTTGGAGGTTTTCGGAGCAGTGCTGGTTTGCGCCACCAGTCCTGCCGACAGGCATAGAATTGCGCACAACGTCCACGCAGACTTCATCGTTCTCTCCTTTGTCCAAATCTGTGGATATACGCCGCTGCTGCGGAGTACCTATTTGACTTGTTTGATCGCTTCTTTCTCTTTCGCCGCCACGTTTTCCGGCAGCGGCGCATACGCCAGCGCTGAGGTCATCTCTTGGCCGCCGGTTACCATCCAGTTGAGAAAGTTCGCCAGGATTTTGCCCTTAGCTGGATCCTTCGACTGCGCTGGAATGAGCAACCAGGTAAAGCTGGAAATCGGGTACGCATCCTTTCCAGGAGAATTGGTGATGGAAACGCGAAAGTCGGCTGGCATTTTCGGCGCCGAGGCCGCCGCGGCAGTCACGCTCTCCAGGGAAGCCTTGATGTAGGTTCCGGCCGCGTTGCGCACGCTCCCGTACGGAATATTGTTTTGAATGGCGTAGATCAGTTCGACGTATCCGATGGATCCTTGCAACTGGCGAACGAACCCCGACACCCCTTCATTGCCTTTGCCGCCCATTCCGACCGGCCATTTCACCGAAGTGTCGCTGCCCACCGTGCTTTTCCACTCGGGGCTCACTTTCGAGAGATAGTCCGTCCAGATGAAAGTGGTTCCGCTGCCGTCGGACCGGTGCACTACAATGATGTCTCGGTCCGGAAAATTGATACCCGGATTTGCCGAAGTGATGGCTTTATCGTTCCACTTGGAGATTTTGCCCAGAAAAATTCCCGCCAGCGCCTCCGGCGTGAACTTTACCTCGCCACTGACGCCCGGAATGTTATAGGCCGGCACCACTGCTCCCAGCACGGTCGGCAGATTCAGAATCTTGCTTTTGGCCTCTTGCAGTTGCTTGTCGGTCATCGGCATGTCGCTGGCGCCGAAGTCCACCGTTCCCGCCGTCACCTGGCGGATGCCGCCGCCGCTGCCAATCGATTGGTAGTTGATTTCAACGTCGGAATGAAGCTTGTGGTACTCGCTGAACCATTTCGAATAGATGGGGTATGGAAAAGTAGCGCCTGCTCCGTTCAGCGTGGTCTGCGCCATTACCGGGATGGCCAGACCGATGCACACTAACAGCAGCAAAGTTTTGCGCATTGCTGGATGTTTCCTCCTTAGATTGTTCGCAACATTCGTTTCTAGCGGCGCATTGTTACAGGAGGGTTACAAACGAGTGAATTTCTCATGAATGGACTGTTGCCGATTGGAGGGGAAGAAAAGAAGAACGGGGGCGAGTCATTCACTGGCGGGCACATGCAGTGGCGGGCATATGCAGGCAGATTGGTGCACTCAACGCGTCGCCTGCAGGTGAGCGATCTCGCGCGCAAAAAGCGCCTTGCCTGGGAAGTCCTTCTCCAATCCGAAGAGCAACTCCACGGCGCGCGCCCAATCCTTCTCGCGTGCGTAGGCGATGGCCAGCAGGATGCGGGCAAACGGAGCCAGATAGTGGCCGCGATCGGCTGTGGTTTGGAGATCGGCAATGCCGCTTTGCTTGTCGGCCGACAAGCCGCCTAGGCGCAGCAGCCAGCGCACCGGAGCCGCCATGCTACCAATAATGTACTTGCTCGTTCCCGTGGCTATGAGGGCGTCATAACAGTCATGGCAGATGGCAAGCAACTGCTGCGCCCACCCGGATGCCTGTTTGGTGAAGCACAGCGAAGCCAGATTTCGTTTTCGATCAGCGCAATATAGTCCGCCTGCAGGCCCGACGACAACGTCATGGCCAACAGCGCGTCCCGATCTTTGGGATCCCTGGCCAATCGGCTGCGCGCTAGATGCTCCGCTCGCTCAACGGCATTTTGAAAAACCAGGCGTACTCCCGGATCCGGCGTGAGCTTCGGCCTGCCTGAAAAAGCCGCGTCGTTCTCGTAAAACTGCGCCTCCAGCACGCCTAGACGATTGAACTCCGAGAACAGAAAACCCGCCGCTTCGCTGACCGGACCCAACGGATCCTCGGGATGCAGCTTTTGACATCTGGCGAAATCTCTTTCGGCTCCCGCAAAATCAAGGTTGTAAAGCCGGCTAAATCCCCGATCCAGCGCGGAGACCGGCGCCGACCGGGGAATATCCTCCGCCCCCACGGTCAGGCAAAGCGCGCACAAACACCACGCCGCTGCCACCTTCATCCATCCCCGCGCATCCAAACCTACGATCATTCCGGGTTCGACCGTTTTACGATCTATTATTTATAGTTAGTTGCCATTTTTCCGATCGCGAGCACCGAATCGTTTGATGACGCTTATACCATCGATTACTGCTTCCACTTGTAAAGCTTGCGTCAAATCGGCCCGGCACCCCGTCCGCGCTCACAGGAACCCGAATTCATGACTGATCTCCGCTACGCTCCGGGATGGCCCGGCATCCCTCCCCGCTGGACTTCCAGCGCGAAAACCGGCGCCGGAACCGCTCTCAACCAGCACAGCAAAGTCTGGTTCACCATCAGTCACGGGATTCTCAATGAAGTCTACTTTCCCCGGGTGGATCAGGCTTGCACCCGCGACATGGGCTTTATCGTAACCAATGGCCGCGATTTTTTTTCCGAGGAAAAGCGCAATTGTTCCTTCGAGAACCGCCCGCTCGAACCCGGCATTCCCGCCTACGAGCTGACCAATACCTGCAACTCCGGGCGCTACCGCATTCACAAGGAAGTTTTGAGCGATCCTTACCGCAACGTAGTGTTGCAAAAAATCCGGTTCGAGCCATTGCAGGGAAAACTCTCCGATTACCGCCTCTATGCCCTGCTCTCGCCGCATCTGGCCAACTGCGGATACGGCAACACGGGCTGGGTCGAGCAATACAAGGGCTGCCCCATGTTTTTCGCAGAACATGGCAGCTCAACTCTGAGCTTCGCCTCCACCGCGCCTTGGAAAAAAATGTCGGTCGGCTTCGTCGGTGCCTCCGACGGCTGGCAGGATCTTTCCCAGCACTTCGAAATGGAATGGGAATACAACCGCGCCGAGAACGGCAACATTGCCTGCACCGGGGAAGTTGATCTGGCTGCCTGCAAAGGCGAATTCGTTCTGGCCCTCGGCTTCGGCTCGATCTGGTCGGAGGCCGGGCAGCAGGCGCGCTCCAGCTTATTCGAAAATTGGGACGAACTTAGGGAGCATTACGTTTCGCAATGGGACAACTGGCAAACCAAGCTGCTCAAGCTCGACGAACCATTGCGGCAGCATGATCTATACCGCGCCTCCACTGCCGTCCTGCGTACCCACGAATCCAAGGATTTTCTCGGCGGCATCATTGCCAGCCTTTCGATCCCCTGGGGATTCAACAAGGGCGATGAAGACCTGGGCGGATATCACCTGGTCTGGCCGCGCGATCTGGTCGAAACGGCCGGCGCGCTGCTGGCGGCGGGAGCGGTCAACGATGCCGCCCGCGTGCTGCGCTATCTCGAGGCCACGCAGGAAGCCAACGGCAACTGGGCCCAGAACATGTGGCTCGACGGCCGCCCTTATTGGAGCGGCATTCAGATGGATGAAACCGCCTTCCCCATTCTGCTCGTCGATCTGATGCGCCGCGAAGCGCCCGATACTTTAGGCCAGCTCGAACGCTGGTGGCCCCTGGTGCGCAACGCCGCCAGCTTCATCATTCGCAACGGCCCGGTCACGCAACAGGATCGCTGGGAGGAAGACGCTGGCTATTCTCCCTTCACCCTGGCCGCAGAAATTTCCGCTCTGCTGGCCGCCGCCGATATTGCCGATCTCACCGGCCACTCCGCGCAAGCTCAAACCATGCGCGATACTGCCGACGCCTGGAATGACAACATCGAACGCTGGGTGTACGCCAGTGGAGGCGATTTGGCCGAGCAACTCGGAGTCAGGGGATACTACGTGCGCATCGCACCGCCCCAGACCGATGGCGCCGCTTCGCCCACGCAAGGCTTCGTTCCCATCAAGAACCGTCCGCCGGGCCAGGACGGCGAACGCGCCTATCACATCATCAGCCCGGACGCGCTGGCCCTGGTACGCTTCGGCTTGCGCGCGCCCGAGGACCCGCGAATCATCGACACGCTGCGGGCGATCGACGCTCTGCTGGCAGTGGAATTGCCGCAAGGTCCGTGCTGGTACCGCTACAACGGCGACGGCTATGGCGAGCACAAAGACGGCTCCGCCTTTGATGGCACCGGGATCGGGCGCGCGTGGCCGTTGCTGGCCGGCGAACGCGGGCACTACGCCCTGGCCGCCGGACACCGCGACGAGGCGGAGGCCTTGCTTACCGTCATGGAAAATTCGACGGTTGGCGAGAGCCGCCTGTTGCCTGAACAAGTCTGGGATGCCGGGGACATTCCCGCGGTCGAACTTTTTCGCGGCAAGCCCAGCGGTTCGGCTTGTCCGTTGGTCTGGGCGCATTCGGAGTACATCAAACTGCGCCGCTCCATTCGCGATTGCAAAGTCTTCGATCAGCCTCCGCAAACCGTGAAGCGCTACCTGATCGAAAAGCACGGCCGGCAGCACTTCGGCTGGAGGCTCAACAACAAGACCCGCACCGTCCCGCGCAACCAGACCCTGCGTATCAACCTGCTGTCGCCCGCGCGCATACACTGGAGCATCGATCGCTGGGCAACCCATCGCGACACCGACACCCGCGACACCGGCATGGGAATCTACACGCTCGATCTGCCCACGGCCTCGCTCCCGGTGGGCGGACAAGTGGTCTTCACTTTCTACTGGCCGGCGGAAGATCGCTGGGAAGGAAAAGACTTCACCGTCACGGTGAAATAGCGGCACAAATTTCGGTTAGTAATGAAGTGAGCTGCTCCGGCTGTCATCCTGAGCGAAGTTGTCGTATGCCAAGCAGTCACTACGGCTCAGAATGGCAGAGCAGCGGAGGGTGGAAGTCTCAAGCTTCCGCTGTGCTGTAGCACAGTTCCACCACCGTGCAATCGTCGCTCAGAGGATTGCCCGCGCAGAACTCGGTGACCGCGGCAAAAATTCCCTCCAGCGTGGGCGATTTCGCCGCCGCCTCTTCCAACCGGAAGTCCTCGAAGAAATCTCCTTTCATGTTCTCTGCTTCGGTCACGCCATCGGTAACCAGGATGAAGCGATCTCCGGATTTCATCTGACAAGTCGCGCTCTCAAAGCTCGCGTCCGGCAGCAATCCCACCGGCACATTGCCATGCGGCGGACGCATCACTTCCCCGCCGCAAACCAGCAAGGGCGGCACGTGGCCGCAATTCACATACTCCAGTTCGCCGTCGCGCTTCAGCCGCGCCAGCAGCACCGTGGCATACTTTTCGCCCACCAGTTTGTCGGTGAAGAACCGGTTCACCGTCGCAATCACGTCCAGCAACGGCATCCCCGCCAGCAGATGCGAATAGATCATCCCTTGCAGCGTCGAAGCCAGCAGCGCCGCCGAGACTCCTTTACCGCTGACATCCGCCAGCACCACCGCCAGTCCGTCTTTGGTGTTGAGCGCATCGAAGAAATCGCCTCCGATTTCTTTGCAAGGCAAGTTGCGCCCGCGCAAGCGCGCAAAGGGCACCTCGGGAATTTTCACCTGCATCAGCCGCTGCTGGATGCTCGCGGCGATGGCCAACTCCTGCTGGTAGCGCCGCGATTCTTCTTCGGCCTGCACCAGGCGTGCGTTTTCGATCAGCGACGCCGCTTCGGTCGCGATCGCGTGCAAAATGTCCTGGCTCACACCGCTGATATCGCGCGACGCGAACCGCGAATCCACATACAAGACACCCATGGCCTGCGCGGCGACTCCTGCGCCCGGCACCGGAGTCTGCGCATCCCGCGTCGCGTGCACCGCCAGCTTGCGCAGCGGAATGCACACCACCGTCCGCAGATCGTAGGCGACAATGCTCTGCCGGCCCGCCAGATCGAGCAATTGGCTGGTATCGGTCAACAGGAATTCCGAGTTCGAGCGCATCGATTCTTCCAGGATGGAGTGCGAAATCGTCTTGTCGTCGAGGAGCGGCTCTTTTTTGGCGTTCCGCCCCGCGGCCAGCCGCAGCTTCCCTTCTTCATCTTTCAAAAAAACGAAGGCCCGCTCAGCCTTGGTCAGTTGCAGGGTGACGTCAAGCATGGTAACCAGAATCTCGTCGAGCACCCCCGCGGTATTGAGTTTGCGGGCGGCTTCCAGAAACAGGCGCAGAGTTTCCAGTTCGGTGGCTTCGGGCTTGATGCCGATGCCGGAAATCTGGCTGAGGAATTCGCGCGCCGTATTCGACGTGGCATGGGCCGGGTTGAATAGAACGTACGCCGAATCCCGCGCGCCAAACTCAAGCCGGTCGCCCCGTTCCAGCTTCTGCCGCTGGATGCGCTCGCCATTGACGAATGTGCCGTGCTTGCTGCCCAGGTCTACCAGGAAAAAATCCAAACCCTCCTGCGTGATCTGCGCGTGATCGCGCGAGACACGCGGGTCTGCAATGACCAGGTCCTTGTCCACCTTGCGCCCGACTGTGAATGGGCTGCGGTTCAAAACAATGTTTTTCTGCTCGCTGCCCTGCACGAATACCAGCGCCGGGAAAACTCCAGACGTGGAGCCGTGATGGCTGATGCCGCTGTGGCTGATGCCGCTAATGGTCATGAATCCGTTCTGGACGGGCGGTTTACCGTCCTTCGATTCGCGCGCTTCTGCTCGCGGAAACAGACTACTCTGACGCAATACTTGGCTGCAAGATGCCAAAGCTGGGTAGTGGTGCTATTTGAGATCACTTCCGCCAGTTCGGCGTCATCCTGGGCGCAACCGCATTTCAGGCGGAGCGAAGGATCTCCCGCGCGGCTTTATAACAATCATATTTCGATCCATGCAAGACCCCTCCGACGGCTGAAGCGCGCCGTCGTTCGGGATGACGCCCGTGAGAAGACTCTCATCCACAGCTACGAAACTTTCGAGGCATCAGAGTTTCTAGCGCGCAGATTCCCACCTGCCGCCAGCACCAGCGCCCACAGCGTCACCGGTATGGCAAAGTTCGTCAACAGCGGCAAAACCCACTCCTTTTGCACGCTCGGAGCGGGGAGAAACCAGAGCGCCATCACCAGCCCTGCGGCAGCCAGCCAGGGCCAGAGCACCGAGATGGACGCCATTCCCAGCAGGAATCGAGATAATCGATGCTGAGTAAGCCACCCGAGCGCTCGCACGATCAGCATCGCGACCGGCAGCAGCAACAGCTGGTTGTACGGAGCAAACATCGGGATGACGAGCAGAGTCGTCGCCAGCATGAGACACAGAGACCACTGAAATTCGACGCTTCCCTCATCCGCACGCCGCAATTCCCACACGAAAATCAGCAACACAATGATTAAAATGCCGGCCACACTCCGGCCCCACACGGGCGTCAGCAAAACATCGAGAACCGATTTACCCCCGCCGGTGTACTGGTAATAGGCCGTCGAGGCGGCACGAAATTTTCCGATCCAGCCCGGCAGCAAGGCTTCGCCGCCAGCCACCAAGGCCACTTCCGCCACGGTGAAACTCCAAAACAACCGCTGCCGCTCCCGCCAGTTGCCGGCGGTCCAGATCAAAAGCCATAATGCCGGCAGAATGACGAGTTGCGGCTTGATGGTGGCCAACCCCAGCAAAATTCCTGCCCAGAGGAAATGCCTGCGAACGATCGCGTACATCGCCGCCGCCAGCAGCGTCGCGATCAGCAGCGTCAATTGTTGCAACTTGAATCCCTGAATCGCGGGGAACGATCCCAGCGTCAGCACGATCCAGACGATCTTCGCGCTTGCAGAAACGCGCCAGCCGAGAACGCGCAGCCACATCAGCACCGAAACCACCGTCAGCGCGACTAACAGCGAAAGAAATCCCTTCTGTACCATTTCGAAAGGCAGCCCCACGGTCGGCGCCAAGACAAAAACGACATACACGGGATAAACAAATCCCTGCTGGTCTTTGGGATCATTGGGCCGCGTGGGATCAATGGGCCGTCCGTAATATCCGCTCTGAATCTCGCGCGTAACCTCAGCGCCGTAGGGATCGCGCCCGTGCAGCAGCAACTCGCGCGCACCGAGCCAGCGTGGATAAAGGTCGGAGAGATTCCCTCGCGGAATTCCCAGCGCCGCCGCGTTAGCCTGCTGATGCGGAATCGCGATATCCTGCACCCAGAGCCACATCGCCACCGCCAGCAGTCCAGCTCCGAGTACGGTGAACGGTTTCGACATTTTAGGCAAGTCCCGGAACTGCTTGTACACTGCCCTCGGAACGCATTCGCCGAATCTCCTTGCCCAGGGCGATCAGCCACCACAACAGAAAAACCGCGATCAGATTGATTCTCTCCCAGCGCATCCAAAGAAAAAACCACAGTGGGCTTATCAACAGAGGTACTGCCGGCAAAAGGATCGAGAGCCTTCCGGCACGGTCTCCGGGCAGCTCCTGCAGGCAATGGTCCGCAACCAGGGCCAGAGGTAAAACCAATAAGGATAGATCGTAGGTATTTGTGCTGTAGGCAGCGAGGACGGCCGCAATCACGGCGCAGCCGATGCTGAGCCTGAAACTGGGTCTGTCCTTCGCAGGCCATCCCACTCGCGCGACCACGACCACGAGCGCCAACGAACACACCAGCGCCGCAATCTGAACCGGTCTGCCCACGTTCTCCAGTGCGGGCCATCCTGCCAGCAGTCCCATCACATTCGGCAATTGCCGGAACGGAATGCGGCCGTGTCCCGGCGTCGACATCACACTCCAGACGTACACCGGATACTCCATCGCCCCATGCCAGCCCACGATCGCAACCGAAACCAGCGCCATCGCTGAAGCGGCCACCACAAAGCCCAGCAGCAGCTTCCGCCCCTTCCACACCACCAGGATCACAATTAGGGTAACGATCAGGTGATACTTGAACACGCCCAGGCCCAGCCAGCAGCCTGCCAGGAAATCCAAGTGGTGATCGAGGGCGCGGACGCCGAGAACCACAAGCAGCAGCAGCAGGATCGCGTCCTGGCCTTGATGGAAATTCGCGAAAATCGGAAAAAAGGCAAGCGTAACCAGCAGCAGATCAGCCCAGGAAGCTTGTCGGAAAGATCCCAACCAGCTGCCTAACACCAGCAAGGTTCCCACCAGCATGCCGAGGTTCACCAGGTTCCAGACAATAAAAGCATCTTGGTAGGAGACGAAGGTCAGCGGAATGAAGGCCAGTGCTTCAAATGGAGGGTGAATATAGGGCAGTGGTCCGGGGCGCAGGTCGGAATCCGCCGTGAATTCCCGCTGCACCTCGCGCTGGGTGCCAGGTTCATAAAGCCAGGGTCCACGTCCCTCGCGCAGCGCCTTGGCCGCGGTGTAGAAGACGGTGAAATCAGGATCGCCCCGGGCAATCCTGCCGCGCACAGTCCATAGAAAAAAGACGTGTATGGCCAGCATAGCAACTAGAAAAACCCTTGCAATCGCTTTGTAAGATCTGGCGGAAATGGATGTCGTCTCTGGTTTTTCGGGTGCGGGCGGTAGCCGATTGTACCCTGCGAATGTCTTTGCCGCTATGCCCGAAGCGGAAGGAGCCCTTTTCACGCAAGATCCTTACTGCCCTGGTTACTCTTGATTACTTGCAAATGTTGCAAGAATTTGTCATTTTCCACCCAGAGCGCGGTATGATTAAGGCCAGTCGAGTGGCGGGGCAGCCACGTAAGAAGGTCCCGGCCTAACACTTCTTAAAATCTATTCTGCAAGAGCAACGCCTGAAGGAGGGATCACAATGCTCAAAGAAGTTGCACGTAAACTATGGTCCGAAGAACATGGACAGGACATCGCAGAGTACGCTGTTATGCTGGCTGTTATCTTAGTGATTGTCGTTGGAACCATTCGCCTGATTGGCTCCAATGCCAATAACGTATTTTCTAGCGTCGGCAGCTCCCTGCAGTAGTCTGCAGCATGAAACGAGTAGAGGTTTAAGAGGGGCATGAATCGCACACGTTTGTTGATGATCGGAGTCCTGGCTCTGGGGCTCGGATTGTTAGCCAGTCTCTACGTCTATAAGACCTTGCAAGACAGGGGTGTCAGCCGCGACTCAGGCGTGGAAGTTATCGTCGCCGCCAACGATCTGCAGGTGGGCGCGCGCATCGAAGACCACGACATCAAAATCATCAAAATCCCTCCTTCCGATTTGCCGCCATCGGCGCCCAGAAGGAAATCGGATGTGCTCGGCCACGGCGTGATCATCCCCATCGCTCAAGGCGAATTCATTCTTCCCAACCGCCTGGCTGCCGAGAATGCAGGTGCCGGGCTCCCCTCGTTGATTCCTCCCGGCATGCGGGCCGTTTCCGTGCGGGTCAATGAAGTTGTCTCCGTGGCAGGATTTGTCACTCCCGGAACCCGAGTCGACGTGCTCCTGACCGGCACGCCCACCGGTTCCGGCGAGCAACAAACCACTACCGTTCTTCAGAACGTCGCCGTGCTCGCCTCCGGACACACCCTGGAGCGAACTTCCACGGGTGAGGCCCAGAACACCGCCGTCATCACGCTGCTGGTTACACCCGACGATGCTGAGCGTCTGACGCTGGCCAGTTCTGAAGGGCACATTCAACTGGCTCTGCGCAATCCACTGGACACCAAGCAAGGTGACTTGGCGTCGGCGAATGCCAGAGGCTTGTACAAGGGAATGGCTCCGCCGCCTTCCGTGGCACATGTCCCCGTTCACCACGTCACCACTGCCAAAGTGATTCCACCCCCTCCGGCTTCCACCGGGATGACGATTGACGTTTACCAGGGAGACAAGAAGCCCGACGTAGTCAAATGCAGCGACGATGGTTGCGAGTCCAAGTGATCGGTACGAGTTCGATTTTGCAATGCGGCTTCTTGCTGGCCGGGCAAGTTCTTACAGGGAGACCAATCGGAAAATGAAAGTGCGCACGTTTTGGTTAGGGGCGATGCTGCTCGCCGCGGCTCTCGCCGTTCCCGCGTTCGCTGAGAGCATGCAGCAAACCGCCGCCCAGCCGCAGGAACAAAGTGCGAACCCAGGTACTCCGACCACCAACCTGC